>OJMG01002857.1_pt1 | contig 14012 bp, 14 predicted proteins | sample 1597141 | NCBI WGS metagenome assembly OJMG01 (sample SAMEA2452119, study PRJEB22498) | human gut metagenome | biome: human feces; feature: human gut; material: feces | place: Australia | collected 2012 | reverse complement strand
CAACCTGGCCTTTGTGTTCTGTATTCACAATAACACGGCAGCCCATTTCTTGAGCAATCTTAACAGTGTTATCTGTCGAAATATCATCAATTACAATAACTTCAACAGTTGCATCCTGCGCTTTGATACTTCTAATCGTATCTCTGATATACTTTTCACCGTTGTATGAAGGAATTATTATTGATATCAAACTAGTCATTTTTACTTCCTTCTAGCTGTATTGCCGGCATAATTGGAGAATTATAGGTTGTAAAGTCACAACATTTGCATATTTCGAAAGAGTTTCGTTTATAAAAATCTATAAATTTTTTCCGAATAGATTTATTAGTAGATAAATCTATACAGTCCGTGTCTTTTAGATGATACCCGCTATTAGCTATATATTTTGCTAATGCACAAGGGTATATCTTGCCATCTGAAAGACACGGACTGTATTTAAAAATACATTTTAAATACTGTCCGATGTTTTGTTCATCGGATATATTTTGCTCCAAATTTACTTCAGGTACTAACCCCCAAGTATAATCTTTTGGAGCCATATAATATTTTATATTAAATTTTTTTAACAATTTAATTATTTCATTGTCTTTTAAAATTTTTATAGAAGGATTGCCGGAATAATTAGATAAATAAAAAGACACTTTCTTTAAAGAAGCTATCTTTTGCAATAAATTTTCTTCTGGAATGATAGTGCCATTAGTATGAATTCTAATTGCTTTAATTTGAGATTTAGAATTTGCATACTCAAGCATTTTATCCATATTTTTATTCATTAAAGGTTCTCCACCTAAAATATTTAAATTATATATTAAATCTATATTTTTCAATATAGTGTCAATATTATTTTTAAAATTTTCGACACTTAACATATATTTATGCTCAGGTTTATAGTATGGAATATAATGAGAACAATTTTTACATTTTAAAGTACATAATGTTGTAATATGGCAATCCAAGCTAGGTACAGAAATTTTTCTTTTTAATAAATATCGTAACATTAAATACGACTTAAAAAATGGCAATTTATGATACTTTTCTTTCCAAAACTCAGCTCTTGCGACAACCCCATTAACAAATCGAACTTTTAATGGATTCCATCTTGGAACTTTAACCTTTTTTTCAGAATTCGAATAATCTGGAATATATTTAATTACAATATTTTTAGCATACGTTTTTTTTGTATTTCCTATCGGAATAAAACCAAACAAAAGTAGTTTATCATGTTTTTCATTTTTTTTTGATTTTTTTAACAATTCTATAAAGTTAAACAAAAGAAATTCTTCTTCACCTTTTCCATTAGATTTCATTTTTAATATAGGTATAAATCCCAAAAGTCTATATTGTTCCTTCCTTACATATTCTTTATTGTACACTTGTTCATGTAATCCCCATAAATGATTACTTATATCAGGGGAAATCGTTGTAGAACATTGAAGCGTATTCAATAATTCGATATCAGATTTTTCAAGCTTAAAATCAAAAGATTTAATATTCTCAATCATTCTATCCTCTTTTGTCGTTTTACAAAGAGGAATATAACCATTTTGTAAAGACCAATTAAGAAAAATTTGTGCCAATGTTTTATTATATTTTTTAGGCATTTGTTGAATAAATTCTTTTTGTAATATCCAACCTCTACGAAAAGGAGCAATTGGCTGCCAAGCTTGAAGTAAAATATCATTCTTTTTACAAAATTCAACTACTTCTTTTTGTTGCCAAGCTGGGCTTAATTCTATTTGATTTATAGCAGGTTTTATTTTCGCCGTTTTTAAAAGTTCTTCGAGGTGATATATCATAAAATTTGATACTCCAAGAATTCTTAACAAACCTTGATGTTGTAAATCTTCCATTGCTCTCCACGTTTCAGCATTCAAAGATTTCCAAGAATCATCCGCCATTGCATTTGGATAATGGATAAGATAACTATCTACATAATCAAGATTAAGTTTTCTTAAACTATTATGAAAAGCCATGATTGTTTCATTATACCCTATTGGATGATGAACACTTAGTTTTGTTTGAATTATCAATTCACTTCTTTTAACCAAACCGTCTGCAATCGCCCTTGCAATACCAATTCCAACTTGCGCTTCGTTTTCATAGCCTTCTGCGGTATCAATCAATCTGTATCCAGATTTTATTGCATTATACACAGCATCAATACATTCTTGTCCATTCATTAAAAAAGTCCCAAATCCAATTGAAGGAATTTGAATTTTATTATTTAGTGTTTTATATTGCATAACAAACTCCTATTATCTTTTATTCTAGCACGCAATAATTTTGCAAAATCTTTTTTAGGATTCAATATTGATACATACGTATTTTGGTGAGAATCAACTGGGTGCCTAATTTTAGAAAGATTCACTTTATCTGTTTCTGTCAAATTATCCCAAAAAACACCAATAAATTCAAATATAATATCCATTGGTACACATAATGAGGCTTCAGAAAACATTTCATGGAAATCAGTCATAAACTTCATATTTCCAACATATAGATGCTTATATAATTTTAATCGAAGCTCTTCATTTTTATCAATATCACTTTGATATACTGGTTTTAAATCTTTTATATCAACAATTGGTCTTTCACTAGAAGACAATAAAAACTCAATAAAATTCCAATTAAATAGATTAAAATTTTCCCAATCATATGATGTTAAAGTAGAATAATTTATAGAATTATTCTGTTTAACTGAAAGATAAAGCCCTTCAATATGCATATCTTTTAAGTACTTTTCAATCAAAGTTTGAGCTGAAAAAGTTTTAGCACATGTGTCAACCACCAAAATTCTCTCACCCTTTAAATTAATACTTTTGATATATCTTGAAAATTCGTTACTTTCCAGAACTGTATTATTATAAAGTTTGTTTATATTTCTGTTTACATATATATAATGAAAACGAGGACAGTTTTCGCCAAAGAAACTTTCACTTATTTTGCTAAAAATATAACAATCACGTGCTATAAAAAAGACATCTGATATTTTATTCTTTTTTACTGTCTGAATAACAGACAGCAGAAAAAAGTAACACAATACTCCGCCTATATTGTAACCTAATCTTTCCCAATAATTTGTAATATTTTCTCCTTTTAACAATTGCAAACCGATTATAGGGCTGAAATAAGCCCTGTACTTATTATAAAATGTCAGTATCGCAGGATTAAACTTTTTTAATTTGTCCTTTGCAGAAGAATAATGAAATGCCCTTAGCCCATTTTCAAGAGCTTTTTCAAAATCCGCTTTCTTGTTATCACCAATATGAACTATATTTCCTGGTTCAATACTTAACGAGTCAATAACATATTTAAATAAATTTCCTGTTGATTTCATTTTACCTATGTCACTGGAAGAAAAAATACGTTCAAAACCATTATATCCATTTTTATTTAATAAATATTTTAGGAATTTAGTATCATAATAAGAATCAGAAACAATAATAATTTTTTTATTTTGAGAAAGAGCATAATTATATATCTCATATAATTCATTGTTCTTCCTTAATGACATCAAATCAAGTTGTTTTTCTAAAGTAATTAAATCAAGGTACTCTTCACTAAGATAATTATATATCTCAGTCAGTGCAACATCTTCAATAACCTTATCAGACTTAATTTGTTTTAAACATCTAGCCTTATTTTCCGCTTTAATTCTTAAATTTTTGAAGTCAGGAATGTTTTTCAAAACTGCAATATAATCGAATTTATCATTATTATCTATAAATGAACGAACTAACAGTGTATCAAAAATATCAAAAGATACCACATTAAAGTTATCTATAATTTTTTTTAGTTCATCATTCATTGACATCTCCTAAACTAACCAGATATTAGACGTTTTCTAGCCTGGGCTTTATTAACCATTTCATATACTTTCAATTGACGCAAAATAAAATTTTTATCAACATTTTTACAATTATCAACTAATTCGTGGTAGAACATAGTAATTTTTGCATAATGCCAAAACAAGCCAACATCGTTTATAACATTGTTTTCAAAATTTATATGCCACGGTTTTATTGCCCCATTGTAGTGCCTGATGAATATATCTTTGGGTATATCAGGAAAAAAGTAATTTTGATTTATATAGCAGTATTTGGGCTCAAGCTCTTTATAACTATCCTGAAAAAGGATATTCAATATTTCCATATCTGCAAATTTCAATACATTACGATATCTTTTTTCAATTTCCCTAATTTTTTGAATAATATTATTTTTACGCCAAAGATTACAATCTATAATCAAATTACCCGAACTAAAATATTTATGAGTATCAGAAATTCCAAACATAGTTTTATTTAAAGGATTACAACCAAAAGCCTCTGGCACAGCCGCTATAGCATATCCAGAAATGTTTTCATTATACATTTCACTTATATCACCAAGCACAATTACATCAATATCTGAATAAATAGCCTTATTGATTTCTGGTTTTAAATAAGGGATTAAAAAACGACTATACATTGATTTTGTAATACAAGATGTTACAACAAATCCCTCAAACTCTTTTTCTAAATCTATTTGAATAAACTCAATTGAAAAATTATTGAATAAAGTTTTAAGCTGACAAATTTTTTCTTTATTTTCTTCTTCTATACCTCCATCTAAGATATAAAAGTCACAAAAAGATTTTGTGTTGTCGCATATTGAAGCGATAGTCGTAGCTACAAACGGTGCATAATTATTATCAGAAGAAAGAAAAATTGGTATTCTATACATTTATATTATTCCTTTGTAAATGAATAAATCTTAAATTTGTTAAAAACATTTTTTGATGTGTATCATTTGTCATAAATAAAAGCTTTAATTCTTCTTTATCTCCATTTTCTAAAATATTTATACAAACAGGATAAATTAAAGACGTATTTTTATTAATATATTCAGCTATTTTTTCATATATAACAAAAGCTTTTTCAATACAAAAATCTAAAGCTTTTACAGTTTTACAACGATAACAATAAGTTAATGCAGCATTAAGGCACCAAGTAAATAAAAAGTCCAATTCTGCCTGAGAAAAACTTTTGAACATTGGAAACTGTAATACATTATCAACAATCATTTCATGACAATATAAAACAGATGTTATTTTTTCAAAAGTCAATATCTTTGAATCTCCACTATTTTCACGTCGATAATAATGATAAAATGCATCGTCAACTAAAGCAATTGAATTTGAAGCAAGAACAACTTTATTCAAAAACAAAACATCCCCACCTAAAGGATATTTAGGTATAAATTCAATATGATTATCTTTTATGATTGAAGTTTTAAAAATAGCAGTCCACCAATGATAAGCGAAAAACAAAATTTCGTTATTTTCTCTTATTTTTTTATTTAAATTACCATAAGTTTCCTTTTGGTCATAATCAACAATGTGCACTTCACCTTTAGAAATATCAGCATTTTTTTCTGTTGCTTTGTTATAAAGTTTTTCATAAAAATCAACATCTATTTCATCGTCATTATCAACAAAGCCAAGATATTCTCCTGTCGCATTTTCCATACCGATATTTCTGGCAACAGATTCACCACCATTTATTTTACAATCAATTACTTTCATATTTTGATATCTCTGTGCATATTTATTTAAAATATCTATTGATTTATCAGTTGATGCATCGTTCACACAAATAATTTCAATGTCTTTGAGTGTTTGGTTGCATACACTATCTAAACATCTTTCAAGGTAATCTTGTGCATTATATATGGGAATAATTACACTAACTTTTGGCATTTCCCCTCCAAGATTTGTTTTAAATATATATTTTTTTCAAATGGACATTTTGCAACAGTATCATTCTCATCTTTAATGACCGAATATAATTTTATTCCTTTAAAGAAATTCAAAATTCTATTTACCTTGATATCATCATTTATAACAAAAATTATTCTATTATTTCTATTATATCGTTTTAATATTTCATTGATTTCATTATAATGATGCAGAATATACTTATATTCATGTTCATCAATAATATATCTAATAAATAATGTTTTCTTTTTAATAGCCTCATAAAAACGTTCAATTCTTCGCGTATATTTTTCCTCAACTTCATTAATATTACACAAATTTTCATCAAAATCATGTACAAAACGCAACAAAGAATACTTTTTGTTATCGAAAAAAATATTCTTATTATCATATTTCTTTACCAAATACTGAGCATTACAAAAATCTTCAAAATTGTTATTTAACAATGTAATAACAGTTTTCATATCTGTTATATTCCAATCAAAAGGGAATGCTTGAGTTCTTAAATTAAGAGACCTTAAATTACCTGCTATAAAACAAAAAGCACCTAAAGAAATAATATTTTCAAAATTTTTCATTGCTTTTACATTTTACTCCTCAGATTTTTTAGAATAATTTGCTTATTATTTTGTTTTTGTTCTAAAAAATGAAATTCCATACATTCTTTTTTATACTTACATTTATTTAAAACATTAAATAAACCATCTACTGAAATAATATTTAATTCATTCGGACAATTTACTTTATTACACCAACACAATAGTTGATTAACAACAAAATTAAAGACTATTCTATAATGAAACTTATCTATATTTGTATTATTTAATAAATCCAGAACTATATCAGCACCACAAACAATTGATTTTACATGTTCCTTTGTTATTTTTTTTCTTGATGTAGAATTTGGATTATTTATATAATAATATTTTGCATCATCTATAACTTCTAGTTTATTATAATGAGTAGCAGCGTTTATCGTAAAATATGGATCTTCAAAATGAATTAAACCTTCTAAAAATCTAATGTTATATTCTTTTATTAAACTGCTTTTATAAATTGCCGTTGTAAATGTAAAATAAAAATTTGCCTTATTCTTTTTTACAGAATCATTTATATCAATCCAAGCTTCCAAATATACTTTGTTAGTATTTATATCATACAAATAAAGTTTTCCTTTAACAGCATCCGCGTCAGTTTCCTTAGCTTTGCCATAAAGTTTCTTATAAAAATCCAAATCAATAAAATCATCAGAATCTACAAAGCCAAGGTATTCTCCTTCTGCAATATCAATACCTATATTTCGTGCTTTTGCGGCACCGCAATTTTCTAGTAATTCGATAAGTTTAATACGATTATCTTTTCCAGCATATTCACGCAAAATTTCTAATGATCCATCTGTTGAGCAATCATTAATACAAATTATTTCAATATCTTGAAGCGTTTGATTACAAACGCTATCAAGACATTTTCTTAAAAATTTTTCCGTATTATAAACAGGTATTATTACTGAAACCTTTGGCACTTTTTAAACCTATACTTCCATCTTTTCTTCACGTTCACGAGTTTCTTCTTTTGAATATCCGATAGAATCTTTTTCCGGTGTCCAGCCGGTTTCTTCCTTAACTTCGTGAATTGGATCTGCTAGCAGCAATTCCTGAGCATCGTTATATTCATTTACCAGCATTTCGAAATTTTCTTCTGCCGCTACGGAACTATCTAAATTTGCCTCTGCTGATGTTGAAGGACCTTCCATTATCAATTCATAATTAACAAGTTTAGAAATAAACTCATTTAATTTAGCTTCTATATCAGCAGGAACTCCTGAAATTGATTTCAAAGCAGAAAGTACTTCTGCAACACTTGAACCATTCATCAAATTTTCATATACCGCTGTACCCAGCCCATTTAAACCATAATATATACCAGTTTCTGAGTTAATAATAATTGCAATACCATCTGTTACATCAGCAAACATTTTTTCTTCATTTAATACATAATTCATTTTTATTCTCCTTAATTAATTGTTTATATTCTTCCTGTGCATGTTCTATGAATGACATCTTATATTCCCATTCATATTCATATTTTTCTGTACTTATCTCTAATTCAGCATCTTTTGTTCCAAATTCGACAAGTATACCTGTTTCTTTAAGAGCATTGATAAACAAATCAAATTCTTTTTCTATTTCCGATACATCTACATTCCCAGCTCTCTTTAATGCTCGCAATACAGATTGCTTAGAATAACCTTGCGTTAAAAGTTCGTAAGCAGCAGTTGTTAATCTACTCATAGAATAAATTATTCCTGTTTCTGTGTTCAAAATATTAGCTAAATCAAACGTTATATCAATTGCAAATTCTGGAGTATTAATAACTCTATGCTCTTGCTTACTAAAATTATTCATAAACTCACGCAAGAACTCTGTATTTCTATCAATATCCCAGCAAAGATTTAATTTATAGAATGGCAAATCTTTAACCATATTCATCATCTTTTTAACAGTCCAATTTTCTGACAAATCTTGAGTTTGCATTAATGTAGACTGAATTAGCTGGACAATTGCTCTGCCCTTTTCCTCCACTGTACATGGTTTAATACTTGGTTCTTTGTCTGATACAATTTCCGGGAAAATACATAATTTAATCGGATAGTTTTGTTTAAATGTATTATGAAAATTGGAAATATTGAAAACATATTTATCTTTTCTCGCATTGTTTGAAACAAATTGAGCCCCCTTTAAATAATCATATAATCTATTATACATAACCGGAGATAATGTAATTATCGAATAAATCGGACTTGATAAAAGTTGATTATCTTTTTTATGTAGTATCAAATAATCATCTGAAACGTACTCAAATCCTTTCATCATTGATAATACTGAAAGAGTTGATTTACCTCTCTGTCCTCTTGCACAAAAACAAATTCCATCTCCATTTAATCCTATTACAGCACCGTGCACTAGATTTGAAGTTTCTGTTTTCAAAATGTTATTAAGGAATTGTACAAACAAATGTCCTTCTTTAATAAATTCTTCTGGATCAAGATTTCTTACACCATAATAATAAGTATTTTTCTCTTTATCATTACCAACAAAAAAACCTCGTTCAACTTGTATATCAATGGCCGGTTTAATTTTTGAGAAATTTCTATCCAAAACACTACACCACTTCAAACTTTTTTGTTTACTATATAGCATTTCTATCCTTAAACGCATGTTTTTCTTCGGATTAAGTTTCTCAGAAATTTTTGCAGGCAGACTTTCAAAATCAGTTTCTTTCCATAATATTAATGTTGCATCATATGCTGATGCCTTGTCACGCAAAACGAATGTCAATTGTTTTTCCACGTGAGATAAAAACTCTTCACTATAGCTTATAAGCCTTACAACTTTACAACCTAAATCTAAATATTTAATCCATTTAATATCTTTGGCTTCTAAATATTGTTGTACATTGTTGAAACATTCTCTTATTTCTTCTTTTGTTAAATCTTTAATTTGCATTAAGCTATCCTTATTTTTCGAAATTATAATCTTTTGTTTTCAAATCTTTTATAAACCATTCAATTAATTTGGGATGCTTTCTTAAAAGCTTCAATCCAAAATATTTAGGTTTATATTTAAAATAGTCACTCCAAATTGCAGGTTTTATAAATAAATCTTGCATTTTTAAAGGATGGCAAATAGTTCTTAAATCCTCCAAATAAAACCTGTTAAACATAACCATATTTGAATATTCTATTGTTTCTTTTTCAAACAGCACATCACTTTGTAATGCTTCTGGAAAAATATTTTTAGAGATTCTCATTAAGAATTTTATTGCAAAGTTCATTTGTACTTCTGTTTTAGTTAATCTTGCATTTTCTTTAACAATTTCCCAATCAAAATCAGGTTTACTTTCTTGTAAAAACTTGCAATCAAATATAGTATAAATGAGTCCTGCCTGACTTGTTTTTTCACGCAGATTTCTTGCAAGATTAACAAGAGAAATAAACATCATATCTTCATTTGACGGAATTAGAGTTTTAACCCCGAAAACATTTTCCTCTCTTGAGCGTTTGAAAAGATTTTTCAAAAGTTTTCTTTCGTGTCCTGTTCCCATAAAAATAAATCTATGTATATCTAAAACTCCGGCATCCGAATCAGGTTTATGAATATCAATTGAATGAGAATAGATATCATAAAAAACATATCCTAAAGAGCAAGCTATCTTTGCAGATTTCATAAAAACATTGTCCGGAACAAGTATATCAATATCACCCATAATTCTAGGAAGTTCTGGCCTCAAGAACTTCATTGCTCCGCCTTTTAATATCATAGGGGTAATGCCCTCTGCATTTAACGCTCTACAAATCTTTTTATAATGAGAAATTATGCCCATATTACTAAATTTATAAAAATTTAATAGTCCTTTTAATCGTGGTTCTTCATATGAAGTAAATTTCATCTCCGGATGCATTTTCATTATATAGGCAAGCATGAGCGATTTTGCCCCGCCTTTTACTTCAATGTCCCAAATTTTCAGTAAATCATCCAAATCTTCCTGATGCATGTTTTCAGAAAAAGCTAGTTCTAAAATTTTTTTCTCATCTTTTTTTAATATACTATTATAGAAATTATCAATTAAAGCATCAGTTATGGTCGAATCTTTTCTCAAATATCCGCTGTCTTTGATTTCTTCAATTTCTTTTTTGTATAAAACCTGCTCCATCTAATCTTTCTCCAGTATAATGGATTACCCTATCCAAAATTAACTCAACATCATTTTCTAGTTTCTATTCAACATTTTATCAAAAAAGTATTATTTATCAAAATACAATTTTGGCATAACATTTTATCAAAAATGTTATGTTAATCTATAAGCACGCGAATGCCCTAGCTACAACTTTATCGTAGCACGAATAAGCTAGTAGTCAAATGCATAACTTATTAGCCACTTAGCCTATTTTTAAAGAAAATTAACATATAATAAATGTCTGAAAATCAATAATAATACGAAGCATAACATTTTTGATAAAATGTTATGTTGTTCAGATGCTTAAAGAACAAAATTCGTATAACTATCTTCTATCTGATCTTGCTCAATTCCAATATAACGTAAGGTAACCTGTGGATTAGAATGATTGAAAATTTTTTGCAACAAAGCTAAAAAATCTCTAAACTTTTTATAATGATGATAACCAAAAGTTTTTCTCATTGTATGTGTCCCTATATGAGCTTCAATTCCGGCAGAAGCACAGGCATCTTTTATAATTGTATATGCAGCTATTCGGTTTAATCGATTATTAAATGCTGTTAGAAAAAGAGGTTCATCGTAATCTCTTTTACTCGTAAATGTATCAAACATTGGTTTTAATTTTGCATTTATTGGTATCTTCTTCGTTTTACCTGTCTTTTTTTCAACAAGCTGGATATATGTTTTCATCCTAACATCTCCAACATTTAGAGCCAAAATATCAGAAATGCGTAAGCCGCTGTTTATACCTAAAGTGAATAATACCAAATCGCGTTGGCTTTGATGGGCTAGAATTTTCTCTACTTTCTTTATCTCATCTTTATTTCTTATTGGTTCTACTGTCGTCATGATACTCTCCTTTCTTTATTACTAACTCTTTACGCTAAAATAAAGGAAAAATGTATAACAAGTAAGGTAATCTATAAGTTTCGTTAAGATGTACTCTATAAATTTAAACATTTCTGTTACAATATATGTATTATTTTTATAGGAGAGAATTGCATGGATAATTGTATTTTTTGCAAAATTATTAACGGCGATTCCAATACTGAGTTTGTATACGAAAATGAGTATGCTGTGGTTTTTAAGGATATTAATCCTAAAGCAGATACACATTTACTTGTGGTACCAAGAATTCATGTTGAATCACTTAATGAACTAAATGATGAAATTTTACTGGGAAAACTTATGATGACTGTTAAAGAAGCTGCAAAAGCGGCTGGTTTAAAGTCTTATAGGACAGTTATTAATACAGGAAAAGAAGCAGGACAGGAAGTATTCCACCTGCATATACACATATTAGCAGGGAGTATAAAACTATGACAGAATTTTACCAAGAAATAACACCTGGCGGTTATGGAATTGCCATTAAAAGAAAAAAAACATTGTTCAGCGAACAATCACCTTTTCAGAAAGTAGAAGTTTTTGAATCTGATTCAACACTAGGACGAGTATTAACTTTAGATGATTTAATGATGACTACAGAAGGTGATGAGTTTCATTACCACGAAATGATTGCACACATACCAATGATGCATCATAAATCTCCAAAAACAGTACTTGTTATTGGCGGAGGAGATGGGGGAACTGTTAGAGAAGTTCTCAAACATGATACTGTAGAAAAAGTTATTTTATGCGAAATTGATGGCATGGTTATTGATGCTTGCAAAAAGTATCTTCCAACCATATCATGTGAACTCGATAATCCGAAATGTGAAATCTTAGTTGAAGATGCAATTGAATATATTAAAAACAAAGAAAATATGTTTGATATTATTCTTATTGATTCAACAGACCCTATGGGACCTGGTGAAGGTTTATTTACAGAAGAATTTTATACAAATGTAAAACGTTCACTTAAACCTGGCGGTATTGTTGCGGCACAATCAGAATCACCTTTTGTTAACAAAGAAGAAATAAAAAAAATGTATACTTTGTTGAAAAAAGTTTTTCCGATTTGTGCAACTTACACATCCAATATTCCAACATATCCTGGCGGCTACTGGGCCTGGGCTTTCTGTTCCGAAACAGTAGAGCCTCTGTCATACTGGGATGAAAGAAGAGGAGAGGCAATTACTAAAACTTGCAAAATTTATAATAAAGATTACCATAATGCAAGATTTGCACTTCCTAATTACTTAAAAGAATTATTATAAAATAACGGGCGGGATTTCATCCCGCCCGTTAAATAAAAATTTATCTCAACTCCAGAATTGCTTTTGCATCTTCCTGATTTAAAATTTTAGCCCCGCCCAAAATCTCGGTGTTTAAAACAACCTGAGCATAAGATTCTGCTAGCTCAAGCTTCATATAAGCATCGTCAATTGTTTTAGAAGCCACTACAAAACCATGATTGGCCATTAGTACCGCATCGTATTTATCAAAAAATTTAACGGTATTATCTACAAGCTTCATTGATGATGGTAGTGCATATTCAGCCAGAGGAATTCCTCCAAAATAAAATACATTTTCTGCCATAATTGGTTCCATCAAATCCCTTCCAGAAGATGCAAAGGAGCTCAAATATGGAGAGTGGACATGTAGAATAAAATTTATATCCGGCCTTAGATTGTATATACCTATATGCAAAAATTTTTCGCTTGAAGGTTTTTTCCCTGTTTCAAGGGATTTTCCATCAAAATTTGTGTAAACAATATCTTTTTTGTCTAAATATCCGTTTGAAGATCCGGATGTTGTTATCAACATACCTTCTCGATATCTGGCAGAAATATTTCCAGAATATCCCGGAGTATAATTTTTTTCTCCGCATAGCCTGCCGTATTTTATTATTAGATTTGTTAATTTATTTCTATAAAACATCTTCAGTTGTCTTTATATTTTCTACTTGTGCATGTTGTAAAACAGGAGCTTTGTTTGCCTGTTGGAAATCAGTATCCTCTTCTTCTTTGATTTCTTCTTTTTTCTTACTTTCGAGTGGATGAAACTGGTCTGTGATTCGGGAGACTTCCTTTACTTCCTCATCATATCCTGTCAATGCAGCAAACGGAGCAAATTGGGCTGCTCTATCATGTAATGACATTTGCGGATGTTTCTTTGATACATGATGCGGAAGATTAATAATATCATCATATTTTTCCATTATGCTTTATGTCCTCCTATCTGCTCATTTCGCTCTATAGTTGTAGCACCTTCCTCATAATTAATTCCCCGCAAAATTGCATTTTTTCCGTACTTTTTCTTAATACTTAACAGAGATTCCTGTAGCTTTTTCTCTTTTTCCTGTTCTTTTTTTAGTACCGCATAATCTGTAAACAAATTTAATTGTTGATACTCAACATCTTGCTTTGAATGAACCTTCCCTACAGATAAAGTAATCCGCCGGACAAGTAATTTTTTATCAATAATTCGGTCATACAGTTTTGACACGGTATCAGATATGATTTTTAATGAAGCGGTTGCATTTGGAAAGTTTTCAGTGCCATGGGCGTGTTTCGGGATCTTTCTTCCGTAATGGTCCGTCTTAACTTCGCCTTTATAATTCGTCCGTATAAGACTTTCC
>OJMG01002852.1_pt1 | contig 14023 bp, 8 predicted proteins | sample 1597141 | NCBI WGS metagenome assembly OJMG01 (sample SAMEA2452119, study PRJEB22498) | human gut metagenome | biome: human feces; feature: human gut; material: feces | place: Australia | collected 2012 | reverse complement strand
CCAGAACCGTCATAGAGATGAAGCGAAAGAATATCAATATCCTCACCTGCAATATCTATAAACTGTTTGAAACGCGATTTCCAAAGTCCGAAATCGTTGGCCTCGAACTCAGGGAAAGCACTACCAAAGCCCATAATTTCTACATTCTTCAATTCCGGCATACTTTTCACGGCACGTGCCACCTCACGATGATATTTACAAATATAGGTGACAATTGCTTCAATGGCAGCCTTTTTATCAGCCCCTTTCAGTCCTGTTGCAAAATCTCCAGCATGTACCATAGGTTCATTAAACGGTTCGAGAAAACGAGGAACCTGCTCCCATTCATCACGCAAAGCCTTTGCAACATAGTTTGAAACATCTGAGATGTAAGGCATGAAATCGGTCTTTCCGTAGTTTATTTTCTTATCATAGAAAAGTGCGGAAGGCGGAGCAGTAGCAATGTGTTCAAATACTTTACGTTCACCATCATAAGTCTTCTTCACTGCCGGAATTTTACCATTCTTGGCTTTAGCTATCGGATAGTAAAAACGACGTGATCCCATATAATCGGAATCAATATTAAAATCCTTTTTAAACTTCTCAAAATCAGCATCAGGCTCAGTGAATAATGCATGAAACGCAACAAACTTCTCTCGTTTAAAATCTGATTCATCTCCCAAATAGCGCTGTGTAGCAGGGTCGATGGTTATTGCACTCTGTGAGTTTGCAACCATACTACAACATAGCATAATAGCCGAAAAAAGATTTTTTATTTTCATTTTAGTCATCAATTGTTTCATACTCATTTTATTTCAAACACTACTACACTATAATCCGGGAAAGCATTTGGCTTATTTATAACCAACGTTCCATTTGCTTGTTGATAGAATTTTATTTTCTCCTTGTTACCAAGCATCTTTACACTTTTGACTTTTGTCTCCTTTGGCATTGACTTAATTACTAAATCTGCGTCAGGATGCTCCATCGCAAAAGCATAAACGATATTGCCTTTCGTAGTAAACCGTATATCACCGGATTCATAAGAACGGATATCCTTAATACCTTCCTTATGTCCTTTGCCTTGATCTTTATATAGAGAAGGGCCTTCGCCAAAGACATGCCATGGCCGGGTACCATAGATTGCCTTACCATTGATATCCATCCATGTAGCCATCTCTTCTAATATTTGCAAAACATCAGGCTCAAGGTCGCCTTCCGGAGTTTGTACGACATTAAGAAGCAGATTCCCGTTTTTACTAACAATATCCACCAACATTTGGATAATCTTATCTGAAGAAGTATATCCTTGACCTGCTTTATAAAACCAATTTCCTATCGAAGTATCCGTTTGCCAAGGATATGGAGCAATATCTTTTACAATACCACGTTCTAAATCATGTACAAAACGTCCATCGGAAGCCTCTTTACAGTTATATACAACTGTATTCTTTTTATTCCTCTGCAAATCTTGATTATAATAGTGAGCTATCATGCTACGCCCTACTTCATTGTTAAAAGGAATAGAGCCATCAGTGTACAATAAATCAGGATGATACATATCAACTAATTCTTTAATACGGACATACCACTCTTTTTGCAATTCAGGATCTGTTGTATACCAATCATCTGGACTGCCAATAGTAAGTTTTTTATGATACAAATCCTGATACTCAGGATTATTTCCATCATAAGGCACCCCTTTCTTCGGTCCTTTTGTATCCGCCCCTTTTGCTGTCTGATACCATGTATAGCTAGCACCAAGATGTTCCGACACTCCAAACTTCAAGCCTTCTTTTTTAGCAGCTTTCTGCCATTCTAGAACGATATCCCGCTTAGGACCCATATTCACCGAATTCCAACGGTGTAACTTTGAATTCCAAAGGAAAAAATTATCGTGATGTACTCCCATTGACACAAAATATTTTGCACCCACTCTCTTATACAACGTCATCAATGCCTCTGGATCGAATTTTTCAGCTTTCCACAATGGAATAATATCCTTAAATCCAAATTCAGAAGGATGTCCATAATGCTTTGTGTGATAGGTATATGCCGGATTAGGCTTGTTTAGTTTCTGTCCTGTTTTTCTATTATAATCGTCTGCTATATAAAGTTTACGAGCATACCAGTCTCCTTGGCGCGGAACCGCTTGAGGTCCCCAGTGTGACCATATTCCAAATTTAGCATCCCTGAACCATTCCGGAAACTCATACTGTTTTAATGACTCATCAGTCGGTAGGAATTTACCTTTGGCGATAGGTAAATCATTGTTCTGAGCAAAACCAATTTGCGCAAGTAGAAAAATTGCGCATACAATTAATGATAATCTGTTTTTCATATATAAGTTATTTGCGTATTATAATATGCAAATTTAGATACTTCTTTTGACAATACAGAAGGGTATATTTGTCCCCAAAAGCAGGAGATATTCATTAGTTGTAAAATTTGTAATGGCTTTACAAAAACGGCATATACTCCGGTAATTAACTTTGGTATATGCCGTTTCATTACTCTATAGAATTAAAATACCACTATTCTACAGCAGAAGAGCCTGCAGTAGTTTTCCATCCCGGATTTTGATATATGACAGAGTTTTCACCACCAGTCAGAATAAAATGCTTGGCAGCAATAGGAGTCAGATAATGTGCCATCGTCCACCGTAAGCCACCATAATTCATCTGTTTCGGGTTAATCTGATAGGGAAGCAAATAGTCACTTTCACTCCTTGGAGAAACATTCGGGTTATTTCCGGAATCTATCAATTCAGACGTTCCATCTCCTTTCTTATACCACTCTTCCATCGGTCCCCAAAGTTTAAATCCTTTTACAATATAAGGTGTAACAATCATCTGATCCATTGAACGCCATCTTAACAAATCATCTTTACGCATTCCCTCTGAAATAAATTCATTGCGACGTTCTCTGCGAATATTATACATTGTAGCATCCACCAGTTCACCGGCAGTATAAGCCGCCCAATCCCCTTCGGCTTCCTTATTCATATCTGTTAGATTTATGGTATTTTGGTAATTATCATCCACTAACGCACGCGTGCGTATTTTTTCCCAACATTTGGCAGCAAAATCATCAATTACTCCATTTTTCATATACGATGCTTCAATATAATTCAGATATGCTTCCACTGTACGGAAAATTGGGCATCCGGTATCACTGCCAAACTGTTGGTTAGTCTGTTTGCCGTCAAAATTGCCATACTTACGCAGTGCATAGCCAGTTGTATATCCCCACGACGGATGAAACAACATAGGATATGTTTCAACAGCAGGACTTATTTCAAAGTCTATATTAGTTACCTTATTTTTCTGTCCTGGAACTTTCAAGAAAAGCTGCAACCGATTATCTCTGTTTTTCACCACATCTGCTATATAATCATCTCCCACATAAGGTTGTTCTTGACTTGCTACGTAATACGGCCTGCCATCCCTCATTAAATAACTATCAACCAATCCCTTTGTAACTCCAACAAAATAATTACCTGTAGTAACACCTACTGTTGTTCCATGAATAATACCTAATGACTGATCATAGTCTCTCCATAAAAGGACTTCATCATATCCAGACAAATCACAATCTCCAAACATGAAAAAATAGGAGTTATTCACATCTGATTCTTCCTGCTTTAATATTCCATTATTCGTTGTCAGTTCAGGATGAGCTTCTGCCACTTGCTTGGCATATTCCATTGCTATATCAAGTAAATCATCAACCTCTGCTTCTATACTACCTTTTTCAAATTGGAAATCCGGATGTACTTCTTCTCCCGGCCAGCCAATACCATTAGGCACAAATGCCGTACCGGCAAAATTACGTAACCAACTAGCCTCGAACAATGCCACACGAGATTTAAAAAGACGTGCCACATCTTTGCTCAACCGATTTCTCTTACCATTATCAGGAGATTTATCTTGCATCATAGTTATAGCATCTTCCAAATCTTGTAATATAAAGCGTATCACCTTGGTACGAGGTTCTCTTTTGCTAGATGTCACAAGTGCCTCGTAATCCATACCTTGCACTTCAGTTATGATTGGAAAATCCCCTAGTTTCTTTACTTTATTGAAATATTCATAAGCACGAAAGAAATACATTTCCCCAATGTAGTGTTTAATCAGATTTTCATCTCCTGAAATAGCACCTGCCTTATATTTGGGTAAGACTTCAGCAAAAAAATAGTTACAGTTACGTATATTATCAAAGCTCCATTCTCCTCCCGATTCATCCACGCGCAATTCTCCCGGCTGAAAAAGAGGCATATCTTCATCTTTTGCTTTATCGTCAGTTTCAAAATCGGAAGTTAATAATGTCGCAAAACCACGACCATGATGTCCTTTAATGAGAGCACTATATGTTTTAAGCACATAAGAATCCAAATGCTCCGCATCATTCATATAAACTTCCGGAGTTACCGAACTTTCCGGTTGTCTGTCCAAATAATCATCACAAGCTGTCAATACGCATAACAATGAACTTATAAATAATATTCTTCTCATATATTAATTCTCCTAACCTTATTAAAATGAAACATTTAAACCAACCGACCATGTACGACTTATCGGGTAAGCTAAACCTCCAACTCCCGCATCAATCGTTTCTGGATCGAAAGTATCAGAAAGTTTTGTAAGAGTAAACAAGTTTTCCCCCGACACATATACTCTTAAATTTGAAATTCCCCATTTAGATACCAAACCAACCGGCAATGTATATCCCAACTGAAGATTTTTTAATCTTACGTATGAAGCATCTTCCAAATAACGTGTCTGCGTTTGCTGATTTTTCAATTTGTTGTCAAATAACGGTCTAGGATAGTAAGCATCAAGATTTTGTCCTAACTCATGGTCTTCAGCATTACGGAAATAATCCAGATGATTTGCCAGTCCTACTGAATTATAGATAGTACCACAGGCACCCCACATCATCCGGGAAAGATACTTATCACTGCTCGAAGATTCAATGAAATAATCTCTTTTCAGCACTCCTTGAAAAAAAGCACGAACATCGACACCTTTCCACGCTACATCCAACGTCAACCCGAAAGCATAACGAGGAAGGTCGTTGCCTATAATTTTCATATCTCCCGGAGCATCTGCCGTACCTTCACCTTTACTTATTTTTCCATCACCATCCAAATCACGATACATAATGTCTCCTGCCGCCCATTTACTTCCTAAATTATTCTGTCCGCCATTAGGTAATGAAGCAAGGTGCTGATTCATTTCTTCATCTGTTTTTGCTATACCGATTGTTTCAAATCCCCAAATTTCCCCCATCCATTGTCCTGTACGGTAAGTAGACAATGATTTTGTATCGTTGGGATATGCAGTAATCTTCGTTCTTGAATCTGCCAACGTAGCTGTAAGACCATAAGAGAATCCATTTTTAACATCCCTCCATGACAACATCAATTCGAATCCCATAGTACGTAAATTGGTATTGTTTTGCTTAGGAACTCCAAAACCAAATACATCCGGTAATTCCGGTGCAGGACCCACCATATTCTTCGTGTCACGGATATAGTAATCAAAAGAACCAGTCAGGCGATTGCTCAACATAGAAATATCCACACCAAAGTTCCAGTTCTTTATTGTTTCCCAAGTTAACATCGGGTCTATCAATGCAGGTTCCGAACTTATAGTTGGTTGTGCACCATTCACTAGCCAGTTTCCTGATGTAACCTTAACAGGTACAATACGATAAGTGGGATAATACCCCGAAGTGTTTTGATTACCTAATTCGCCATAAGAAGCACGCAATTTCAGATTTCCCATTACATCTACAAAATTTTCAAAAAATCCTTCACGTGCAATATTCCACCCCAAAGATACCGAAGGGAAAAATCCCCATCGATTACCTTTTCGGAAACGAGAAGTTCCATCGTAGCGCATATTTACTTCTGCTAAATAACGTCCTCGATAATCATAGTTCAAACGTCCAAAGAAACCGGCTATCGCCCAATCGTTATATTTACCGCCGACTGTAGGAACTACCGTTTTACCATCATAAGACAAGCCGCTGGTTACATCCAAGCTTGCGGAAGTATCCATAATCAAACCATCCCTTCGGGCTGTTATATCCCCAAGTTTCTGCTGTTCCAATTGGAAGCCAGCCATTATCTTGAAATTATGCTTCTCTTTAAATGTTTTACTATATTGAGTATAAGCATTAAAGTTTATATAATAATCACTATCTCTTTCTTCTTGCACATAAGCATCAGACGAAGCTGCTTTCGCCAAATATGTAGTTTTATTGTCAACAGCTTTTATATAAAATAATTTCCTTACATCCTTACTTTCGGTATTCGTATATCTATAATTAAAATCAATGAAAGTTTTCCAATTCTTAATAGGCTCCAACTCTATTTGATATTGCTGATAAAACCATTTTTGATTAGTTGTCGAAGTTCCTTCATTTGCCATGTGCGCAGCAGGAGTACCATCCACCATATTTCCATTTGGATCATAAAGAGGATTATTGGGCCACATAGCCAAACGTTTCCAAAAGTTTTTATAAGAATCCTTACCAATAGGTTCTGAAAATTTCTGCGTAGTAAAACGATTGGTTACTTTTAGCGTCGCCCAATCTGTAAGTTTCGCACTTAATTTACTGGTCGATGTTATACGGCGACGACTTTCCTGATTAAACCTGAGTAAACCTTTCTCATCAGAGTAATTGACTGATACATAATAATTTATACGTTCATTTCCACCTTTTATGCTAAAATTATGGTCGTGTGAGAAAACATTATCTTTAAACGTCAAATCATAATGGTTCTCATTAGCAATGCCATACCCAATACCATCTCCAAAACGATTTGGATTATCAGGCAATAAAAGCAGAGAAGGTAAATCTTCACCTTCCATACGCCTCTTTATCATATCTATTTTATCCGGAGTAAAAATAGCGGATGCTTTTCCACCATTAGCATCAGCATCTCGCAGATATAATGCATATTCATAAGAATTCATCGGAGTAGGAAGATTATTGGCAGATGCCCATCTGAAGTTATTATTATAGTTCACAACAACTCTTCCAGCCGAACCAGATTTTGTAGTAATCAAGATAACTCCAAAAGGAGCACGCGAGCCATAAATCGAAGAAGATGCAGCATCTTTCAGTACCGATACATTCTCAATATCCTGCGGATTCACCGAGTTCAAATCTCCTTCCATCCCGTCAATCAAGATGAGTGGAGCCCCTGTTGAACCTTCACCGATAGTTGCGATACCACGCACATTAATTTTGTTTGCATCATTCATGCTCGTCCCGTTACCACCTGTTATATTTAATCCGGGAATGGTTCCTTGTAACATCTGTGTAGCATTAGAAACAGGACGAGACGCAAACACTTTGTCATTTACCATTGATACCGAACCTGTCAGGTTCACCTTTTTCTGCGAACCAAAACCAACTACCACCACTTCGTCAAGTGACTGTGTATCTTCTTTTAAAGTAACCTTTAATTGCTTACCCGTACAAACTACTTCCTGTGTGATATAACCGATATAAGAAATTTCAAGAGTAGCTCCTTTAGTGGCTGAAACAGTGAAACCACCGTTGAGATCGGTTATAGTACCAATAGTAGTACCTTTAACCAACACACTCGCTCCGATTATCGGTTCTCCATGCTGATCAGTGACCACACCAGTTTGCCTGACTTCGGAGAGAACGACAGGTGGAACAACCTTTACACCGTCTTTCTTCGATAAAATAATATAATCATTCGAAAACTCATAAGACAAATTATTCTCTTCCAGTATTTCATTCAAGCAATCAGCTACCGTCTGCTTCTTCTCTTTAACAGACACTCTCTCTGCCAAATTCACTTCTTCACTATTATAAACCATCAGATAATTGGTCTGTCGCTCAATAGCTGCAAACAATTCCCCTATATTCAAGGTAGTGTTTTTCAATTTAATTACTGCATCCTGCGCCCTGCCATTGGTTGCCAATAACTGAAAAGCACATAAGAACAGCATCAGTGTCGTTAATTTCATAATTAGAATCGTTCTTTTAAATTGTTTTAAGGATACGATTGGTTTAAACAAAAGACTTTTTTTCATATCTTTGTCCACATTAATGTTAGTAAATACTCGTTTAATTCAAAGGGATTATTTACTTCTACCGAATCGGTAAGTGTTCCCGCATTTGCCGATTTTTTATAGAAATAAAAAGGGATATTCCTAAAAATGCATTCATCGACTGGTCATGGGTCCATAGTTATTATATTTTAAGAATTCAACATCATTTATTTCAAAAATCAAATCATTTATTCACCCTTTTAAGAGACAATATTATTTCTGTATGTTCTTTATTCCTCACAATAGAGAAAGGAGTAGCCCGACGCATCATACGCAGAATTTCCATTACCCCATCATTCGTACGGAACTTCCCGGTAAAACGTTTCTGCGCAAGCATTTCGTCTTCAATAATAATGCGGACATCAAAATAAAGAGCTAATTTATCAGCGATACTCTCCAAAGGTTCATCCGTGAAAGAATATAATCCCTGCCGCCATAAAAGAGCCGATTTATCGGAATTATTTAAAAGCCGGATTTTTCCATTCACTAAAGAAAGTTGTTGGTCAGGAGACAAAGTGGCTTCGTCCGTATCTGCTTGTGGGGCGACCACTTGCACTTTGCCTTCTACCAGAAAAACAGAAGCCTCTGATTTATCGATGTAATCACAAACATTAAAAGAAGTCCCAAGCGCAGTGACATTAACCTGATTCCCGACTACAATAAAAGGATTCTTCGGATCACTCTTTACATCAAAATAACCTTCGCCCGACAATTCAACACGTCGTTCACCATCAAATGCCGTAGGGTAAACTAAACGTGTATTAGCATTCAACCATACTGTAGTCCCGTCAGACAAGGTCACTTGAGCGCGTTGTCCCGGTGGAACATATATTTCTTGCCGAGTTTGTTCATGTAACACTAATGTGGAATATGTCAACCACCAAGTACCTGCTATAAGTAAAAGAGAAACAGCAGACACAGCCATAATAGCACGCAGGCTAAAAAAAGTAGTACGTTTGGACACATGAAGCTTCTGGCTTTCAAAAATGTGATATTGTTTCGCTCCTTCCTGTATATTTTTCAACAAGGGATGCAGATCATACAAATTGTCAATTTGGCAATATTGTTGTAATTCAAATTTTAGTTTGTCATCTTCCCTAACCTCTTCCAAAAGTTGTTTCTTTTCCTCCAGAGAAAGCTCTTTTTTCAAATATTTTAAAATTCGTTCATCCATAATAATGTCTTATAATAGAATAACACATGAATAAAAAAATCCGCCAAATGAATATTATTTTTCTTTTGGAAAAGAGTAAAAGAACAGGGAAATACATTCCAAACAATTCGTATTGTTTGATCCCGTTCCTGCTTAATAAGATTTTAATTCCTCACGAAGCTTTTTATAAGCGATTGCCATTTGTGATTCTACTGTATTAACAGAAAGATTAAGCAGTGCCGCAATTTGTTTCTGCTTCATTTTCTTTAGTTTACTGAGTATAAAGATCTCTTTGCACTTATCGGGAAGTTTATTCAAAGCCAGATGAAGCACTTCTTCGACAGAATTTTCTTTATCAAGGAAAATATCCATATCCAAATGATCCAATGCATCATAATGTAATTGAAGTTCCAGTTCCTGTTCAGTCCTCAACTTAGTCAGGAACTGTTCTTCCATTACCTTATGACGAAGAAAATTCAAACATTTATTTCTCAAACAAAAGAAAAGATATGCTACTATATTCTGATGAAATTCCAACTGTGTCTGATGTTCATATATATCCAAGAACACATCTTGCACCAAATTATCCGCATCTTCTTCGTGTTCTACATATTTCATTGCAAAACTTTTTGCCCGTGAATACCATGAGATATACAATTCTTTGAAATTCATCATATACAGCAATTCAGATTAAGCAAAAAACATTATCAGAAAACAAGGTTAACAAAGAAAATAAGTACTTATTTATTAAATGCCCTGAAATAACTCCGGATATACAGTCGATAAATCAAATGTGTCACCACTTGCTTTTGATTCCTTCAAATATCCGGTGAGAAGTTTTTTCACTATCTTATTATACTTTGTATCTCCAAACAGATTTTTCATCTCCAAAGGGTCCGATTCCAACTCAAATAGAAGTACTTTTTTAGCATGCGGAATAAAGTACAATTTATAGCGTCCATCCGTTACCATACGCTGTGCATCTTGCAAATAAGCGGCGTACGCAACTTCACGTAAAGATTTCTTTTTAGAATGTTTTAATATGTCCGCTTGAGAGATGAAATCCAAATGAGTCGGCTTTTCGATTCCGACCAAATCATAAACGGTAGGCACAAGATCCTGCAAATAAACCAATTGATTACGAACTTCCCCTTTCGGCAAATTAAGCCCACAAAAAGCTAACGGAACTTTCACACTATGATCATACATACTCTGTTTCCCCAGTAAACCATGATGTCCCATAGCCAGACCGTTATCTGCCGCGAAAACAATCAATGTATTTTTATCCATCCCATTTTTCCGTAAAGCCTCTAGAATACGCCCCACTTGGGCGTCCAAGTGAGTTATCAGCGCATAATATTCCTGAAGATGCTTCCTTACGGCATAAGATGTACGTGGGAAAGGAGCTAATCGTTCGTCTCTAAGTACCTTTCCCGATTTCATTTCTTCACATAACGGATGTATAGGCATGAAATTTCCAGGAAGTGAGATCTTATCCACATCATACATATTGACATACTCTTCAGGAGACTGACGAGGGTCGTGCGGAGCGTTAAAGGAACAAAACATAAATAAAGGTTCTTTGGAATCTCTGTTCTGCTCCATATAGCTTATAGTCTCATCTGCCAAAATTTCGCTCCAATGTTTTCCTTCACTCCAATATCCACCCTTCGATTTGTCCCAAGGAGTCCAAGCATGATCATCTCTGCTTAACGGACGATTATAAGCATCTTCTGTATCTTGGGGCATTCCTCCTCTCACCTTCACCGCTTTATCAAATAATTGCTGGGATGTGACGGCTGTCATGTGCCATTTACCTGTCTGGAAAGTTTTATATCCCGCCTTTTTCATTACCTGAGGCCACATTTCCTGATTTGCAACCTCTGCCTTGTATTTTGTTTTTTCAGCTTTATGGGTGTTCCAAATATAACGCCCGGTAATCAACTGCGAACGACTGGCGATGCTTATCGCTCCATTCCATCCCCCCATTATATATGTATTGGAAAAACGGACACCGCTTGATACCAGTTTATCCAAATTGGGAGAAATTATTTCACTGTTTCCTAAAACATTCAAACCGTCATACGTCATGTCGTCAACGAAAAGAAAAAGCACATTCGGTTTTTCTTTTCGTTGATGTTCTTCTGTCTGAGCAGCAAATAAAAGTTGCGGCATAGCTATCATCGAAGTAGCAATTGCTCCCGCACACAATACATTTTTCATTTTTACATTCGTGTTTTAACAAATTAGAATACACAAATATAAGTAGTTTCTTTAGAGAAAAAGAGGGGGTATTTACTTCAATATAGCAGGAGATATTTATAAAACATCTATTATCCACCCATACCTAGTTGACTTTCGGAATCAACCTGTCCGGAATGTCAAGCTTTTTATCATCACTTCCCACAGCAAACTGACTGATATTATAGACATTCTTCTCTTGCCATACACTCTCTACCCGGTTATCTCCCAAAACAATGTTAGCCAACTTCTTTCTGAACCACTCGGCCAGTTCTTTATACTCTTTGGTATACGCTACATTATTACGTTCTTTTGAGTCGACCCTCAAATCAAACAAAGCCATTTCGGCTTCTTCAGAGGGGCAATTTAAAGCCCATTTAATATTTGTATTAGGAGCAAATTTTGCTGACGGGGAAGCATTAGTCTGACGAACTCTCATAGAAAAAGCAAAGTCCTTGCCGCGCAAATAGGCACGGGGGCCACATACAACAGTTGTAGCACCTAATACATAGTCACGTGGCTCAACCTTTCCCAAAGCGGTCAACGAAAGTTCACGCCCATCCAGATAATCAAAACGGGAATCGTTTATATCAAAGCCGGCAGCAGAAATAAATGTCGGGGCAAAATCCACATATTCGACAAAATCACTCACAACTTTGCCTGCCGGAAACTTTTTCTTGTCAGAAGATACTACAATAACAGCCGTCTGATTGGATTTGATATAATTTGAAGCTTTGCATGCAACTCCCTGTTCCCCCAGATGCCAACCATGATCACCACAAACTAGTACAATCATATAAGGTTCATTTCTCTCCTTACAATATGCCTTGAATTTATCTACTGCCTGACCTACCAAATGATCTCCCATGGCACAGAAAGCGTAATAGTCACGTATAAACTGCAACTTCTGCTTATCTGTTAGAGATGTTATGCTTGATGATTTATGCCAACGTTTAAGCTGTTCGGGCATCTTGCTAAACTCCTCTCGGTCAAATGCAGGTATATTGTAGTCTTTATCCATAAACTTGGCCCTGTATTCCTTAGAAGGCATCACAGCCGTGTGAGGGAAATGAAATCCCAGGTTAATAAATTGGGGTTGATTATTTTCGGGTCCGTCAACTTCCCGCCCATTCAAGATCTTGTATTTCTGTTCCGGATGATCCAAATATGAACAAAACTCCTCCGCTATCCTTCCATCGAGAGTTTTTTCCGTTGGCATCGGACTTACACCGCTCAATACCTGCCCAAATTTATTACCCGGCAGTGTTATCACTTCATGCTTTTTTCTGAAATCCTTAGCTGTCTTTACGTCCTCTTCGGTCAATTCAGCCTTGTCCCTTTGCAGATAATATGACACAACAGAACCATCAGGATAATACCAGAATTCTTTTGTTCCTTTCGGCTCTCCTTTTGTATATACGCTTCTTTTGCACCAGTCAGTAATCCCTACCCTTTCAAGGTCGTTCTCCATCGAAACACGTTCATCATAAAACCAACCGGTGGTATTAAAACTTAAAGGTTGGGTATATTTAACAATTCTCACTCCCAATTTTCCAAAAAGCATTGTTTTATAACCGGCTTCTTTCATCACTTGTGGTATCAAAGGCCGGGCGTTATCGTTTTCGTTATGGCATAGTTCGAATGCATAAATTCCACTGTGATGTGTATATCGCCCTGTATGCATGGATGCCCGCGAAGGGGCGCTTACCGGACTATTGCAAAACGAATGGGTAAACAAGACCCCTTCGGAAGCGAGTTTGTTAATATTAGGAGATGATACATATCCCAGTTCACTTTCCGGCGTTCCTCTCGTTGCCATATTCCAGCATTCAAGAGCATCCGCTCTCTGATCATCAGTTATAATCCACAGGATATTAGGCTTATTCTCGGCCAGTGCCAAATTCGACAAACAGGCTAAGGATGCAAACAGTAAATTCTTTTTCATTTGTATATTATCTTTAAGTCATCCATTCTTATTTTAAAGGTTCAATTCCGTCTTTTGTCATTTTCACCTCTTTGATAGTACCATCAGCATTATATTCCAAATAATCCACGCACACTCTGCGCTCGTATGGACTTGGGCCTTGGATATGATAAAACAAATACCATTTTCCTTTTATCTCAATAATAGAATGGTGGGAATTACGAGATTTATTATCAAAAAAAGCTCCCCGGTAAACGAATGGCCCCAACGGACTTGTAGACGTGGAATAAACCAACAACTGCTTTATACTTCCCTCCGCATCTTTATAATGGTTAGGATAAGTAAAATAATAAAGTCCATTACGTTTATGTACCCAAATACCTTCCGCATAATCCTTCAAAGGCAGTTTGATAACTTCACTGTCTTTCTCCAACAGATTATCTTTCAGTCTCACGACAGCTACTGCACCACCGCCACCATAATATAAATAGGGTACACTATCTGTATCTATGAATATACATGGATCGAAAGACCGTCCTCCCGGACATTCATCCGCCTTAATCAAAGGCTTCCCCAATGCATCTTTAAAAGAGCCATTCGGCTTGTCCGACACTGCTACCCCTATCT
>OJMG01002845.1_pt1 | contig 14045 bp, 20 predicted proteins | sample 1597141 | NCBI WGS metagenome assembly OJMG01 (sample SAMEA2452119, study PRJEB22498) | human gut metagenome | biome: human feces; feature: human gut; material: feces | place: Australia | collected 2012 | reverse complement strand
AACGTAGATATGAAATAGCAAAGGAATGTGTGGCTGTACTCATGCGTAATGAAATAACTTTAGAGGATGCTGCAAAAATAAGTGTAGAACAAGCCGATGCGCTGATTAAAGAATTGAAGAAAGTGGTAGAAATATGAAGATGGTTAAATTCAGGGGCAAAAGTCTTAATACCTCAATGTGGGTATATGGCGACTTACAACAGAAAGGTAGAAGAAAATTTGTCGAATATGAAATCAATCCCGATACATTGTGTCAATTTACTGGGTTATACGACAAGGCTGACAAAGAAATCTACGAGCATGATTATATCTCCATCATTTACAAATATGAAAGTATTGGCATAAGTGGTAGTGTTATTCCAGACCAAGATTGCATCTGTGAAGGAGAAGTTGTGTATATGGATGGATTTGCTTGCTTCGGCATTCATCTGTACAAGGCTGAATACCCCATTAATGAATCATTGAAGGAATGTCCATACCTTACAGTTCCGTTACTTCAGTTTGATTCGGAAGGCGATAGTATTGAGGTGCTTGGAAATGTATTTGATAATCCCAAAATTGTCAAACATGCAAACGAAAACAAATAAAGCAATATCGCTACTTCATTCCGGTTGCCTGAAAGAAGCATTGGCGATATTCTCCACGTTCCGCGTGGGTTTTACCAAAGAAGAACGCAGGACATTGAAAATAGCACATGAATGTCTTTCGGGGAATGCTGGATTTTACCAACAGATAGGCATTGACACCAATAGCGAAATAGAGAAAAGCAAATCCATTCTTTTGTCTAAGTATCAGTGAATGAATAAGTTAAACAAAGTTTAAGCCTGCGGTATTTTAGTTATAACCCATTGATATTCAATATATTATTAGTATCTTTACATATCAAAAATAACAACTTAAACAATAAGAGCAATGAATAAAATACAGCAAATGACATCTGAACTTAATCAGATACTACACTCTGATACCTACCAGTTTGAGATTGATACCGAAGATTATGTTTTCGGATTCAAGAAGACAATCAAGAGACGCACTAAGAGCTTGGCTAAAGCAATTAAGTTGCAAGCAAAGCTGGCTAATGATTGCGGTCGGTTCTTGTCTGATATGGTTCGTATTGTGGCAGTACGGTTCTACAAGAACTGCGAACTTATTAAAGAATTGAAAGCCGAAGAAGTAACAGAAACATATAATGGATAAATAGAGAAATGAGAACAATGAACAAATTAACAAGTAAAGAAAGTTTCGCTATCCTTAGAGAAATCGAAAGCAGAAAATGCCCGGATGGGGTTAAGTATTCCGAATGGAGAGAAGACAGAGACAGACAACAAACAAAAGCCATCAGAAACTTAATTCCTGAAGTTGGATTGGGATGTACTGTATGCTACTACTCAGATAAACGGGCTGCTACAGTAACAAGGATTGTTTCTCCCTGTAAGATAGAGGTTACTTTCAATCAAACAAAGTGTATTGACTACTATGCTGGGAAGTATGAGATTTTGCCGGAACTTGAAGGGTGTGCAAAAGTATTTACCAAAAGAAGTAATGGGCGATGGGTAGCGGAAGGGCAATCGTATAAAGATGGTGTTTTACTTATGCTGCATTATCAAAGTCATTATATAGATCCACATTTTTAATACTTGGAGCAATGAAAACAGCAACATTAAAAGAGCCATATAAAGGCTATCGAAACATAATTCTAATCGAATATTGGCCGAACATATATAAATGGGAAGTCGAGATTTGTGGAAGTGGTAAACATATCTTCGTATATGAAGATGAATTTGAGGAGGATTGAGTCATGATGACATACGAAGACCTGAAAGAAAAAGACAAAGATAGGATGAAGAACCTTAACCGAAAGAACGAGTATGGACTATCGAGTAAAGAACTGGAAGTGCTTGTCAAGAAACATCATAAACACCGTAAAATGGGTGATGAATACACTTGTGTGCTCATAGAATATCGGTTAGATGATATAAATTTCCACTCCGAAGCAAGTTTACTGCACGTAGGAGATTATAAAAAAGTCATAGAAATGGCAAAAACTTGGTAGTTTAGCCTATTTTAGCGTAAAAAGTGATTGTTTTTCAATCATAAATTAGTATCTTTACAACGTAAATAATAAGAAAATGAAAATTTACACATCTTATTTCGGGAATGCTCGGAAACTGAATGAAGCAGGAGTAATGATAATCTGTGTTGCTATTGGCAGACCAAGATTTATTCAAGCTCCTCAAATGTTGAATGTTTGTCCTACGAGATATATGATAAGTGGAGCTTGCTCACATGAAGAATATCTTAAAATGTATGATGACATTTTAGCTAAACAAGATGCAAGAAAAGTCATGGAACAAATCCAAGCGTTAAGTGGAGGAAAGGATGTCGCCCTGTGCTGCTACGAGAAACCGGGCGATTTCTGCCACCGTCACATTTTGGCCAAATGGCTGACTGAAAAGACTGGAATTGAAATCACGGAGTTTGGGGGTATTGAGAAGAAAAGTCCTAAGTATGAACAAGCAAGCTTGTTTTAAATATAATGCCAACCATCAATAGCGTTTGGGATGCTGTCAGATTTGCCAAGTAAGCGGTGGTCTGACAACATTGGCAAATGCGGAAATAGCTCATCGGTAGAGCGTTGGCATTCCAGCCAAAGAGTGGGGTTCGACTCCCTGTTTCCGCTCGAATGCCGTTCAAGTCGGCTCGGTGATTGAGATTATGGTAAATGGCAGAAAGGTTCGATTCCTTTCTTTAGCTGGGTCTGTACAATCTGACAGCATGGAAAGACACGCAAATTTGGTGATATGGCGGAATTGGAAGACGTTACATTGCGGTAGATAGTACCGAATAGGACGCTGAGGAAGCTAACAACAGCTCGGTCGCTAAACCTATCATTGCAGGTTCGAGTCCTGCTATCACCTCAACCCTTATAGTAGCGATAAGCAAAAGCAAGAACATAGAGGCTTATACAATTTACGGGGTGATGGAAATTGCCATCTGACACGACTGAAAGAAGCCGAAAGATTGTATAAGTGTTCTTGCAAGTAACTTGCAGAATGATTGAATTTATGTTTAAGCCTGCCGGGAATGTGCTCGGCAGGTATTTAACGCAGAATGTATATGAAGTTATATACAACCCAAAAATATGGACGGAAAAGGACTAATAAAAGCATGTAAAAACTCCGGCTGCAATTGGAAGTGTTGTTCGTTCGGTTCGGACGGGCATATTGTTATTCTACCCCATGAGCTTGACGGGCACGAGCAGGAAATATCCCATTTACGAATTATAGACAATGATTACTTTGGTGGTAAAAAGGTAAAATGTGCCGCTAAAGATTGCAAGTCATGTGACAATGGTTACAAACCTATCATGTGCCGCACTTATCCGTTATGGGTAAAGTCTGTGAAGAAAGGCTTTGTGTTCCGTAGCGGCAAGTGCCCGTTGAGGAATGAACAATTGACCAGACATAAGGAGTTTGTATTAGACGTTTTCGGCAATTACAGAAAATCATTGCTTCCTCAAATAGATATTGATGTATTCCTTTCCAAAGCATGGATAGACCGATATGAGCCATTATTTCCAATACAAAGAGGAAGCATAGAATGCAAGATGCAGGTCAAATCCTTATCCATGTCTGATGTGTCAGATATTGAAAAGATGGAGCAAACTTTTCTTTCCAATCCGGACACGTGTTTCGCTTCGGAACCTGAAGATATAGTCAAGTGCCTGCGCTCCGGTTGCAGTTATGGCTTATGGATAAACGACAGATTGACTGCCTATTCTCTAGCATACTTCACGGAATACGGTACGGCATATGTTGACAAATGCTTTGTCTGTCCTGATTACAGAGGTGGCGGATTTCAGTATATCCTTCTCAATGCAAACATCGCAAGGTTGATTTTTAATGGGGCGCAAGAAATATTTGCCATGACTTCCCCAAAGAATGACGCAAGTATCAAAAGTTTCACTAATGCCGGTTTCTCGCCCAAGCGTGCTACAACGTACAAAGGAGTTGAACGTATCATTTTGAAGTGGGAGCTATGAAAGTAATTATCTATACAGACAACATTGTCAAGAACATCAAGAAAGCGGAAACGCTTGTGAATGTTCCTATTTCACTCATGTTCAAGGACTTTTATGAAGATGTTTGGAAGCATCTCCATCATAGAGTCGATAATGACATTTTTTCGCTTCACTTTGAAGACAGCGTGTGTTACTCCATCGGGAAAGCAGGCCGTCATCAGAAAGGCGCAGTGGTTACTACCGTGTATGATGCAATGGATTGTGTTGTGAACAGGTGTATCAATAATATCTACATTCCTATCAATGCGTTTGATAATAGAGAAGGGGTAAGCCTGTTTGAAGCAAAGCAGATTGCAAAAATGGTTCATTCATGCGATGATAATGCCCATGCTTACGGAATGATAACCTCTGGTTGTTTGAATAAGAACAAACCAGATATGCAACGATTGTGTGAGATATGGGCAAAGTTGAATGGCGATATCGAATCTATAAGCTTGGGTGGCAGCTTCTGGTTAGGACAAAATGAAAACCTGCCTAAATTCATAAGCGATGTACGCATTGGAGAATATATGCTATTTGGCACAATCCCGTACAATGAAGATGAAAACAAATCCGGTGTGAACGGCATTGAATTGTGGACTAAGGTCATAGGCGTTTATCCGGAACGCAGCCAGATACTTCTTGATTGCGGTTATTCTATGGCTGACATGAATGAGTGCCGTTGCTTTAACGATGGGCTACAATATTCAGATAGTTCAAGCGAATACACTGTAATGAACGTAATCAATGGTCGTTGCTCTGATTATTGCATTGGAAACCTTGTTGTGTTCATTCCCAGTTATAAATCATTGGTCAAGTTGAGATATGCAGAACATGAATATAGATAAACCTTGGATTGACTATATAGCCAATCGCACATTTGGCATGGAATTAGAGTTTGCCGATGGTGACAAACAGCGCATACCACTTCCATCGGGTTACAAATGGACGGACAACAAGTTGACCATGATGAACAACTCGGACGGTTCGGCAGTCACGCATCACGGTCAGTTCGGTGGCGAAATAAACACTCGTCCATATCATTATTGCGCGGAAGATTTGCAGGAATTAAAAGATTTCATCCAAACGATGAAGGATGCCGGTAGCTATTTGATGTGGAATGAAGGATTCGATGCGCATCTGTATATCAAGGACATGAATTTGGATGTCATTAAGCGGATGTTCGTGCTTTCTTACTATACTGCATATCCGATCAAACGAATTTTTGACATTGCTGAATGGTGGGAAACGAAGTATCTTGTACCAAGTCCTCCTTGGGATGTGGTACAAAGAGTTTTGAATGTTGACACAGTTGACAATCTGTTAAAAGTGTTCAGCAACGGATCGGACAGAGGATATATAAGGTATTGGCTCAATCTGTGTTCAATCGCTAAAATTGGCACATGCGAGTTTCGCATCTTCAACAGTTCGTGGGATTTTGACAAGGTACAGGAAACAATCAGGTTCATGTATTCGTTCGTGGAGTATGCTTACTTGCATGAAGATATAGAAGAATACAAGCAACTCACTACCATTGAAAAATGCCTTGAAGTATTCCATATTGATTATTCTAAAGTTCCGCAAAGGCACAAACCTCTTTTGTGGGCGGCAGAGCATTCGGATAACGTGACAATTGTTGGCCAAATGTTCAAGAAAACTAACCGCATGCTTTTTTACATCAAAAAAGAAGCTGCAAAATTCGATGTCGCCCATGTAGTGAACTCCTACTATATGGATATAGAGCAAGTGCTTACCAACCGTGAGATAAAAGTGTACACGAAAGAGTATTTTGTCTATCTCATGTATAAGGCTATTAAAGGAGAAGTGAGAGAGTTGCGCTTTAATGAGGAGTATAACTTCATGGACATCCGGTCGGACAATCCAGCAGAGATTGTTGCTTCCATTCATTTGTTCAATGCTATCAAGAAACATAAGAACTCACAAGACATTTACCATAAATCACTATACGATGATTTTATAGCTCGGTTGGATTACTACAAGAAAAAATATACGGAAAGGTATCAAAAACTTGTTGATAATCTTAAATCGAAGAACATCGAGGTTTTGTATTGTGCAGATATATCGGATGCAATACTTAACTGCAATGAAAACGATATCTTGATTTATCAGAATGAGTTTCATTCTGGCATGAAAGCTACAAGCAATGCTTTGTGTCGTTTTCTTTTGGATGATTTTGGCTGGCAGAAACGTATCCATACCAAGTATTCGGAGATAGACGAAGGACAGGTTAATTATATGCTGTTGTCACAGCACGGCTTTATGGGGCGCAGGGAGGTCTTCAAAGACCAGCGTACTTATGTTTACTCCAATGTCGGGGATACGGGAGAGAACAGCTTCAACAGGCGTACCATCATCCCGTTAAAGTACAAACGGTTGCCGGATGATTACGTACTTACCGAAAAAAGCAAGCTACGTTTCATTCGTGCATCTATGGCAGAGATAGACTACTTACGGATGATATATCTGAAGAAAGGTATCATACTTGGCTCCGCACCGTTCTGTTACCTGTGGTTTTTGGATGAGTATGTGTTTGGAGCTTGTATGTTTGATTTTCTGAAAGTAAGCAAGTATGGCATGGATGCCGTTTGGATGAAATCCGATTTTGTGATAGACCACCCGATACCGAAGTTAAGCAGGTTGCTCATTACAGGTGTGCTTTCAATGGAATTTAAAGCAGAATTGGACATCCGGTACAAACACGAATGCGGGGTTATTGCTACGTCTGTATTTACAGACAAGCCCGTAAGCATGAAGTACCGGGGAGTATTCAAATTGCATGAAAGATGCGTGGGGAAACTTCACTATATCCAAGACGCAGGCATTCGTGGAAAGTTAGACGAGATTTTAAAAGCATTTGTACAGAAATACGGTAACGAACCGAGAAAGGAGTAAACAATGGAAAAATTCAAAATAGCGGAAGTGCAGCTTTCAGACATTAAACTTATCAAGAAGAATGCCCATTTCATGAGTAATGATACATTTAACGCACTTGTGAATAATATCCGTAGGGATGGGCAATTATCCTCTGTTCCGTTCTGCGTAAAACATGAGGATGGAACATATACGGTTGTCAGCGGCAACCATAGGACACAGGCTGCGCAGATGGCAGGATTGACATCTATCCATGTAATGTATATTGACGAGAGTGACACTTCCAACGATTGGTTGTTGGCAACGCAGCTAAGCCATAACAGCATTGTCGGGCAGGATGATGCGGAGGTCTTGAAACAACTGCTTGACGAAATAACAGACGTAGCCTTAAAGGAATACGCTCATATCAGCAATGAAGTGTTGGATAGCGTCAAAGACATTAACTATACCGTTGAAATGCCCAACAATGAAATCGTTCCGGTTACTTTGATGTTTGTAGATACGCAGAAAGTGTCGTTTGATAAACTCATGGAAACATTGGAATGCTATTCCGAAAAGGAACTTGGAAATCTTACTTTGTTAGACATAGAAACAATGCGCAGATTAAACGAAGTCAGTGCTAAGGTACAATCCAAGTATAAAATTAAGGCGCAGGCATTGAGCGTTTGCAAGATGCTGGAAATTGTCAATAACGTATTGGAGGGAAATAAAGATGGCACAGAAATTTAGGATTCCCGTAAAGAAAAAGAAAGAGATTTTTCTTAATGCGCTTGATGCAAGACTATTGAATGTAACAAAAGCGTGTGAAGCTGCTGGAATATCCCGTACTCTTGCATATAAGTGGAGAGAAAAAGATGAAGAATTTCGCAAACAATGGGAAGAAGTTGAAGAATCATTCAAGGATAAGCTTGAAACAGTCATGTTTACAAAAGCCATAACGGAACAGGATAACACTATGCTTATTTGGCTTAGTAAGACAAAGATGCGAGACAGAGGATATACGGAGAGAATCGAGCAAGATATTACGATTAATCCATTTGAAAAGCTCATGCAGGAATTACCGGATGATGAAGAATGAATAAAGCGGATAAGTCCATACGATACATGAAAGCATGGCGGGAGGATTGGTGCAGGTTTGCGCATGACGTTCTCCACGCAAGGCTGGATAAGGAGCAGCAAGCCATTCTTCAATCCGTCCAGCATAATCCGATGACTGCTGTAGCTTCAGGCACGGCAAGGGGGAAGGACTATATTGCGGCTTGTGCCTCCATGTGTTTCATGTATCTTACCCCACGTTGGAAAGAAGGCAAGCTGGTCAAGAATACCAAGATTGCCATGACGGCCCCTACAGCCCGTCAGGTTCAGAATATCATGATACCTGAAATATCACGCTTATTCAGAAATGCAGGGTTCTTACCCGGACGCTTATTGTCTTCCGGCATTAAAACTGATTACGAAGAGTGGTTTCTAACAGGGTTTAAAGCTGGTGATGACAATACAGAAGCATGGTCTGGTTTCCACGCTGTAAATACTATGTTTGTCGTTACTGAAGCTTCCGGTATATCAGAAGCGACATACAACGCTATTGAAGGTAACTTGCAGGGTAATTCTCGCTTTCTCATAGTATTCAATCCTAATATCACTACCGGTTATGCTGCTCGTGCCATGAAGTCTGACCGTTTCGCAAAATTCAGGCTTAGCTCCTTGAATGCAGAAAATGTAGTAAGGAAGCAAATAGTAATACCCGGCCAAGTGGATTATGAATGGGTAAGGGACAAGGTGATGAACTGGTGCTCTCCTGTCCAGCAAGCAGATTTTAATGCTGGTGAGGGAGATTTTAAATGGGAAGGTGGTCTATATCGCCCGAACGACCTTTTTCGCGTCAAGGTATTGGGAATGTTCCCAAAAGTATCCGAAGATGTCCTTATCCCTTATGAATGGATAGAGATAGCCAACGAGAATTGGCATCGTTTGCAGGAGGAAGGTTTCACCCCTACAAAATCATGCAGGCTCGGATCCGATGTCGCAGGTATGGGGCGTGATGATAGCGTGTTGTGTCCTCGATATGGAAATTATGTGCCGAAGTTTGAAGTCCACCAGTCGGCAGGTAAGGCAGACCACATGCACGTGGCGGGAATGCACATATCGTATCTATCGGATGAAAACGCAAAGGCTTTCATTGATACCATCGGCGAGGGTGCAGGAGTGTATTCCCGTTTGGAGGAACTTGGGTACAAGAATGTCTTTTCCTGCAAGTATTCGGAAGGAGCAAGGGGATTGCACGACATAACAGGGCAATATGAATTTGCCAACATGCGTGCTTATTGCTATTGGTCGTTGCGTGACTGGCTCAATCCAAAGAATGGTTTTGGCGCGGCTTTGCCTCCTTGTGACAAACTCATGGAAGAAGCTACCGAAACGCATTGGAGGTTTCAAAGCGATGGTCGTATTATCATTGAACCTAAGGAGGAAATCAAGAAACGGATTAAGCGGTCTCCTGACTATATGGACGCATTGGCAAACACATTTTATCCGCATGATTTTGACTATATCAGTGATGAAGAATTGCTTCGAGATTTCTTGTAATTCAAAGATTTACTATAACTTTGTATCGAAAGCTGTATTATTGTTTCTTTTAGTATGCAGTTTTCATTGCTCTATGTGCTCTGGCTTGTGAAAGTCGGAGCATTTTTGTGCCTGTCCATATCAATAGTAAGCAAAAGTTAAACTTCTGATTATAAATAATTTAGCGGTGCAAAACATTTGGCTAATACGCTAAAAATGAGTAACTTTACATATCAAATAAAAGAAACATATAATACTAACAATTAAAAGTCGAGAGTAATGAAAACTTATACTAAAGAACAGTTGTTGGCAAAAGCTGTTAAAATCGGTTGTAATAAATCTGAGGCAAAGAAGTCAATTGAACGTAATTACCATTTATACATTGAATATCATTCAGATTACAGCTTGTCTAAAGCGGTAAGGTACTTGGTTTACATCTGTTATTAAAACCTTATATGATGAAAGTATATAATCAAAATGGAGAATTGGTAGCGGAAGGCTATTTGGTACCTAATCCTGATTTCATTTCTAAAGGCGAATACAAAGAAACAGAACTGGACAAATATAAACGTAGCGTTGATTTTCTGATAATGAGTTGTGGGAACAGGTATGAAATTATCTTCAATAAACCTGTTGTTCTTAAAGAAACACGTTCTATCAAGCGTATAGGTAGTGACGGACAATATGCGTACCTTGTTACAGAAAAAGCGTTAGATAACCTGAAGCTGCAATATACATACGCTTGTGATTTTTGAACAGTGCTATATAAGGTGAAAATAGATTTTAGACGCAGTTGTATCGCTTTTTAGAAACAAATTACTATCTTTGCACTATAAACTAAAAACGATGAGGAAAAATCCAAAAGTTATAATGACTGATGAAGCAGATGCTTTTCTAAAATCTCTTTCAGTTCAGGCTCAAAAAAAGATAGCATACAATGTCATGAAAGTAGAACAAGGTGTAATGGATAATGAAGTTTACAAGAAGTTGGAAGGAAGTAATATCTGGGAACTTCGTACGTTGTTTAACGGGATAAAATACCGACTGTTCACATTTTGGGATACAGACATTGATGCTTTGATAATCGCAACGCATGGGATTATCAAAAAGACCCAGAAGACACCGGGTAAGGAGATAGAAAGAGCGGAAGCGATAAGAAAGGAATATTTCAGTAAGAAGGATAAAAATAAGTAGTATAATATGGCACAGATGAATTTACATTCTTTCGATGATTACAAGGACGAACTATTTGGAAAGGTAGGTACGCCTGAACGTGACGCAGTAGAAGCCCAGCTCAAAGAAGAAGTAGAAAATTACTTTGTAGGAGAAGCTATACGGAATGCGCGTCTTGCTCAGAAACTCACTCAAGAGCAATTGGGCGAGAAGATTGGCGTGCAAAGGGCACAAATATCAAAATTTGAAAAAGGCAAGAGTATAACCCTTACATCTATGAGGAAAATTTTTAAAGCACTCGGAATAACTACAGCAACCCTTGATTTAGGAAATGCCGGAAAGATTGCTTTATGGTAGAATTTGACGGATAAAACTTATAATATTATAATAACGCAATTACTTTGATAGTTGCGTTTTCTTTTTTATATAAAACGATTGTTATTCAATCGAAATTTATAACTTTGCAGAAGTTATAACCATCACCGTATGAAGGAGTACGATACTAGTCTATGGACGAAATCACCGCTATATTAGACAGCAATAGGTCTGCTGATAACATCATCAACGATTTGAAAGAAAAGTCTGTTGATGTTCCATCTTGGGATTGTCTGATTAAATCCTACGAACCCACTTTACATGATATTATAACAGACCATGTGGAGCGTAAGGACAAATACGACAAAGACGGCAATCTGATAGGTAAAGCCGCACGCATCTATGTCGGTTTGGAGAAACTTCTCACCAAGCGCATGACGGAATTTATGTTCGCCATCCCAGTCAAGCGCATTTACCATAACATTGAAGGCAATGAAACGCGGCAACAGATAGCCAAGGCCATTGAAGCCATTTACAAGTATGCACGCGTTGATAGCGAGAACATCCGGCGCGGCACGGCTTATTTCGCCTCTTGCGAGGTGTTCACCATCTGGTACGTGGTGAAGAAGCCCAACACGTTGTACGGATTTCCTAGCCAGTATAAGCTGAAGTGCAAGACCTATTCACCGATGGATGGCGTGAAACTCTATCCGTTATTCAACGAATTAGACGATATGCTGGCTATGTCCTTTGAGTATAAGAAAAAAGTCAAGGACAAGGAAGTGACGATATTCGAGACTTACACGGCCGAGCGGTATTACAAGTGGAAGCAGGAGGGCGAAGGGTGGACATCGGTTGCCAATTCCGAGGAAATAAAACTGCTAAAAATTCCCGGAGTATACGCCTTCCGAACTGTTCCTATCTACTGGGGATTGACCCGCATCCGTGAAGAACTGGAATACACCCTGTCGCGCAACTCCGACGTGATAGCCTACAACGCGGCACCGGTATTGAAAATCGCAGGTGAAATAAAAGGAAACGAAATGAAAGGCGAAAGCCGTAGGGTGTACCGTGTGGAGAACAATGGCGATGTTTCATACGTCTCTTGGTCGCAATCCATCGAAGCACTGAAATACCACGTGGACACCCTGCTGAAGTTCTACTGGATGCAGGCACAAATGCCCGACGTGTCGTTCGACAACATGATGTCCTTGGGCAACATCGGATACGATGCCCGTCAGATGCTGCTAACGGACGCACATCTGAAAGTGGGCGACGAGAGCGGCACTTGGATCGAGTTCTTCGATAGGGAAGCAAGCGTGGTGAAAGAGTATGTGAAACACATGAACACGGCATGGGATTCCGAGGTGGACAACGTAGAAGTGGAAAACGTCATCACGCCCTTCATCCAACAGGACGAAGACGCGGTGGCCGACCGCCTGCTCAAGCTGAACGGGGGCAAGCCTGTCATGTCGCAGCTTGAGTCCATCGGGCAAGCCGGATATTCCAACGACGCGCAAGCCACGTTGGAACAGATTCAGAAAGAAGACGCTTCCGCTTCCCGGAGCAGGATTAACAATGTATTTGAAACAGTATCAGAATAATAACCCATTAAATAATCATCAAAATGGAAAGTATTTCATTCAGCGAAAAGGGTGGCTCGTATGTGGCTGACTTCGCATCAAAAGGAAAGTGTGTAATCCAGATCGACAACGGCACGGCGGATGACAACTTGATGTTCTACCGCCACATGCCCGACATGGAACCGAGTTCTTATGGCCGGTTGGAATTCGACTGCCGCAAGCGGGTGTTCGACTTGGACGTGCCTGCCGGGATGATGATACGCATCATCAGCAAGACAGCCGTCAAAGCCGCCAAGATGGTAATCATACAGTCGGAAAACGGAAATAACGGACAGGTTATTACCGGAGCTACGGCGAGCGTAGATGGCAATACTGGTGTGCCAAGCATTGAGGTGTCATTGCAAGAAGGTAATCTCAACTTCGAGTTTAAGAATCTCAAAGGTGAGAAAGGTGAAAATGGCGCAAAAATCACGTCCATTGAACTGAACATTGCTGGAACAGCCATTTCGGGTACGGCACATTTGGATGATGAAAGCACTGCGACTATTACTGGTACATATACACCCGGAGAATAATCTGCCAAGTGTAGAAAAGGTTAAGGCAGCGTGAGTTTTGGCTTGCGCTGCTGACTTATAAAACGTAGATGTATGAAAGTACCAATAGATAGCGTGGTTTTCTCCGAAAGTGAATACCACCGTGGAGATAAAGTTTGGAAAGCTCAAACGCTGTATGACTTCGCAAAAGCAAAAGAATATCCAGTTATGGATATGCCACTATGGAATATTGACTTAACAGCAGAGCCGTTTGAGTGTAACCAACTCCATACTTTCATTTTTCAATGTAAACGTGTCCGTGATTGCTCTCTTGATTACCCAATAATCCTTGACGAAGTTGGGCAGATTGCAGATGGCTATCATCGTTTGTGTAAGGCTATTCTTGAAGGAAAAGAAACAATCAAAGCTATTCGATTATTGGAGATGCCAGCACCAGATAGAATTGAGAACGAATAATAAACAATGGCGAAACCTAAAACTCCCAATCAAAAACGAAAGTACAGCGAACTGAATACTCGGCTTGCCAAGTATATTACGCTCGTGGAATCCATCTATGAAGATTTGAATTTGGAGGCCGCTCGAATAATCGGAATTACCGATTTTTCAACCGACAATGAAAAGCCGTTCAAATGGTTGGACTATCCACAAACGAAGAAACGTATCAAGGATTTACAAATACGGTTTGTCGAAGACATCAATACAGTCATTTATAACGGAACGTCTGAAGAATGGAAGAACAGCAACGAGGTACAGGATTTATTGGCCAATAAAGTCTTGCAGGCATACGATGCCACGATTGACAGGGAGAAGTACAAAATCCTCTACCAAACCAACAGCGATGCGCTGAAAGTCTTCCAGAACCGTAAAGACAAAGGTCTTACCATATCAGACAAGTTGTGGAACC
>OJMG01002843.1_pt1 | contig 14047 bp, 13 predicted proteins | sample 1597141 | NCBI WGS metagenome assembly OJMG01 (sample SAMEA2452119, study PRJEB22498) | human gut metagenome | biome: human feces; feature: human gut; material: feces | place: Australia | collected 2012 | reverse complement strand
GATTATCGCCTGTTGCTGGCTGTTGAAAGCATTCTCATTCAGAATATTTTGTACGGAAGCGCACCGTACTGATTGCCAACACGTCGGATATGCCGGTTGCGGCGCGTGAGGCGTCCATCTACACCGGCATTACCATTGCCGAATACTTCCGCGATATGGGCTACAAGGTCGCGATTATGGCTGACTCCACGTCCCGTTGGGCGGAGGCGCTGCGCGAAATGTCTGGCCGTCTGGAAGAAATGCCCGGCGAAGAAGGCTATCCGGCATATCTGGCATCCCGTATTGCGGAGTTTTATGAGCGCGCAGGTGCGGTCGTGTGTCTTGGCGGTGATGATCGCCGCGGCAGCATTTCCGCCATCGGCGCTGTTTCCCCGCCCGGCGGCGATATTTCCGAGCCGGTTTCGCAGGCGACGCTGCGCATCGTCAAGGTGTTCTGGGGGCTGTCCAGCTCTTTAGCGTACAAGCGCCATTTCCCGGCAATTGACTGGCTGCAGTCATATTCGCTCTACATCAGCCGTTTGCAGGAATGGTTCAGCGACAATGTTTCGCCTGAATGGAACGAGCTGCGTGCCAAAGCCATGCGTGTCCTGCAGGAGGAAGCGGAACTGAACGAGATCGTGCAGCTGGTCGGCGTGGATGCGCTGAGCTGGAAAGACCGCCTGACGCTGGAAGTCGCCCGCAGCATCCGCGAGGACTACCTGCATCAGAATGCCTTCGACGAGGTGGACACCTACACGAGCTTGGCGAAGCAGTTTGCCATGCTCCGGCTGATTCTGGAATATCAGGAAAAGGGCAATCAGGCGCTGGACGCGGGTGCGAACCTCTCCGACGTGATTGCACTGCCCGTCCGCGAGCAGATTGGCCGCGCCAAGTACATCCCCGAATCGGAAATGAAGCGCTTCGAGCAGATTGAAAGCGACCTGAGCAGTCAGTGCGCGGCGCTGATGGATGAAGGAGGCGAAGGCTGATGCTCAAAGAGTACCATACGATTAAAGAGGTCGTTGGCCCGCTGATGCTGGTGGAAGGCGTCAGCGGCGTGACCTACAATGAGCTGGTGGAAATCCATCAGTCGAACGGCGAAGTTCGTTCCGGCAAAGTGCTGGAAGTGGATGGCGACAAGGCGATGGTGCAGCTGTTTGAATCCTCCAACGGACTGCGCATCTCCGACTCCACGGCGCGTTTTCTGGGGCGCGGCATTGAACTGAGCGTCTCGATGGACATGCTCGGCCGCGTTTTCGACGGCATGGGCAAGCCAAAGGATGGCGGCCCGGAGCTGATTCCCGAAATGCGGATGGATATCAACGGCGAACCGCTGAATCCCGCCGCGCGCAACTATCCGAGTGAATTTATCCAGACGGGTATTTCCGCCATTGACGGTCTGAACACGCTGGTTCGCGGGCAGAAGCTGCCGGTGTTCTCCGGCTCTGGTCTGCCGCACGCACAGCTGGCGACGCAGATTGCGCGTCAGGCGCGCGTGCTGGGCAAGGGCGACCGCTTCGCCGTCGTGTTCGGCGCTATCGGCATCACCTATGAGGAAGCGGATTACTTTATCAGCGACTTCCGCCGGACGGGCGCTATCGAGCGCGCTGTGCTGTTCATGAATCTGGCGAATGACCCGGCGATTGAACGTATCGCGACGCCGAAAATGGCACTGACGGCGGCGGAATATCTGGCGTACGAAAAGGGAATGCATGTGCTGGTGATTTTGACGGACATCACCAACTACTGCGAAGCCCTGCGTGAAGTTTCCGCCGCCCGGAAGGAAGTTCCCGGACGCCGCGGCTATCCGGGCTATCTGTACACCGACTTGGCTTCCATGTATGAACGCGCGGGTCGCGTCGTCGGCAAGGAAGGCTCGATTACGCAGATTCCGATTCTGACCATGCCCGAAGACGACAAGACACACCCGATTCCCGATCTGACCGGCTACATCACCGAGGGGCAGATTATCCTCTCCCGCGAGCTGTTCCGCAAGGGCATTGAGCCGCCGATTGACGTCATGCCGAGCCTGTCCCGCTTGAAGGACAAGGGCATCGGCGAGGGCAAGACCCGCAAGGATCACGCCGCCACGATGAACCAGCTCTTCGCTGCCTATTCGCGCGGCAAGGAAGCCAAGGAACTGGCGGTCATTCTGGGCGACGCGGCGCTGACCGACGTGGACAAGAAGTATGCGGCGTTCGCAGATGCCTTTGAGAAAGAATATGTTTCGCAAGGCTTTGAAACGAACCGTTCCATCGAGGAAACGCTTGACATCGGCTGGAAGCTGCTGGCGATGCTGCCGCGCGGCGAACTGAAGCGTATCCGCGACGACATGCTGGATGAGTTCCTGCCAAAGGCGGAGGTGAAAGCCTAATGCCAACGGCGCTTCGCGTCAACCCAACCCGCATGGAAATGACCCGCATCAAGAAGCGCCTCGTCACAGCCACGCGCGGTCATAAACTGCTCAAGGACAAGCGGGACGAAATGGTGCGCCAGTTCATCCTGCTGATTCGGGAGAACTACACGCTCCGCCGCGAGGTGGAGGCGGAACTCAGCGGTGCACTGCGCGATTTCGCAATGGCGCGCGCGGTCATGTCGCCGCAGAGTTTGGAAGCCGCTGTGCTGTATCCGGCGCGTCAGGCGGAACTGCATGTCAGCGAGCGGAACATTCTTTCCGTGCATGTGCCGACGATTGAAGCGGATCAAGCGTCGCTGGAAACGACCGTGCAGTCCTATGGTTTTGCGGAAACGTCTGCCGAGCTGGATGGCTCGATTGCGACGCTGGCGTCTGTCCTGCCGAAGCTGGTACGCCTGGCGGAGATTGAAAAGACCTGCGACATGCTGGCGGACGAGATTGAAAAGACCCGCCGCCGCGTCAACGCCCTCGAATATGTGATGATTCCGCAGTTCGAGATGACGATTCGCGAAATCAGCATGAAGCTGGAAGAAAACGAGCGCGGCGCAACCACCCGCCTGATGAAGGTCAAAGACATGATGGCGAAACGGGACGCATAATCCCATCGGGAACTTTTCGGTGCATTGCCGGGAAGTTCCCGTTTTGCTTGCGGAAAAAGCGGTTTCGTGTTATGATGGGAAGGAATATCGTGAGGGAGCGTGAGCAAGGGTGCTTGATCCTGTAGAGGCGCTGCTGGACAGCGGGTTTCATCGCGCCGTCGTGCTGGATGGCCCAGAGTGCGGGCTGGACGCAGAACAGTCGCTGATACTGGCGCTGTGGTGCTACGAGGCGGAGAAGCAGCCCGCATCGGACGGCGCATGGATTCACCCGTACTATTTTGCATCCCAGAAAGCATATACAGCAGCATCATCGCTGGTTAAAAGTGGGGCGTTTCCGGGGCTTGCGCTGCGGGACGAGATTCGCGTGAAGCCGATTTTTGCGCGTCTGCCGGATTTTTCGCAGGGAACAAACACCATCTCCTACATTCGCGGCATTGGCAGCCGCTTCCATGTACAGATTCTGACGTACACGCCGCGTCTGCCCGCAACGGCGCATCTTCTGTCGGAGAATAAACCGCTGCACTGCGGGGAATGCCGGAAGTGCGTCGACGCCTGTCCGACGAACGCCTTGGAGGGCGGCGTGTTCCACCGGGAGCGCTGCATCCGCAATTGGATGATGGTCGGCGGTGAAGTTCCTGAGGAAATCCGCGCGAAGATGGGCAACCGGCTGATTGGCTGCGACGTGTGCCAGCGAGTGTGTCCGCACAATCCGCCGCCGCAGGGAGAGGCGCATCTTGCCGTGCCGTTGGCGGATTTGCTGCGTCAGCCAAAGGAAACGGCGCTTGCGCTGCGCCCGCTCATCGGCGTAAATCTGACGTTGCCAAACCGGGTATTGTCGCAAAGCTGCCTGCTTGCCGGCTGCAGCGGCGATACGTCGCTCATTCCGCTGCTGATGCCGCTATTGCATCACCCATCGCCCGCCGTCAGCACACACGCGGCGTGGGCACTCTCGCGGCTGCAGGAGGGTATTTCTTTTTTGAGCGAATTGTGATAGAATAGGTGATGCCGGGCGAAAAATTTGATGCACGGCGCAGTGGGAGGATTTACGGATTATGCGCATACTGGTCGTCGGGGACGGCAAAGTCGGTCATACGGTTGCGGAACAGCTGACCCGCGAGGGACACGACGTTGTGATTATCGATAAGAACGAGGACGTTTTGCAGCGGTGCGAGGATACGCTGGATGTGCTGTGCATCCGCGGCAACGGGGCAAATGCACGCACACTGCTGGATGCCGGCGTGGAAAAGGCGGATTTTGTTGTCGCCGCTACCGCCAGTGACGAAACGAACATGCTCTGCTGCCTGATTGCGAAGCGGCTGGGCGCACGCTACACAATTGCCCGCATCCGCGACCCGGAATATAACGAAAGCTTGTCACTTTTGCAGCGGGAAACGTCCATCGACAACGCCATTAACCCTGAGCGTGCGACAGCGCTGGAAATCAGCCGTCTGCTTCGCTTCCCCTTCGCCAACAATATCGAGACGTTCGCCAAGGGGCAGATCGAAATGGTGGAATTCCGCGTACAGGAGAATGACGTGGTTGTCGGCTGCCCACTGCACGCGCTGTCATCGCGGCTGCCGGGGATTCCCCGCGTGCTGTACGCGATTGTCGAACGCTCCGGCGAGGTTATCATCCCCAACGGCGATTTCGTCATCCACGCAGGCGACCGGGTGCACGTTGCGGGCGATATGGTGACGATTACGAACTATTTTCGCTTTCTGGGCAAGCACTCCCTGCGCGTGAAGAACGTCATGCTGCTGGGCGGCGGGCGCATCAGCTACTATCTGGCGAAGATGATTGTGCCGATGGGGATGCACGTCGCGATGATTGAAATCAACCCGAAGAAAGCGGAAGGCCTGAGTGAAAGTCTGCCGCACGTCAACGTGATTCTGGGCGACGGCACTGATCAGGAGCTGCTGGAACAGGAAGGCTTGGAGTCGATGGACGCCTTTATCGCCATGTGCGACCGCGACGAGGAGAACCTGATGACAGGGCTGTTCGCAGTCAAGCAGGGCGTGCCGAAAGTTATTGTGAAGAACAATCGGCTGGCGTACGCGGACATCATGAATGGCATGGGACTGGACAGCATGGTCAGCCCGAAAACCATCACCTGCTCGACCATTCTGCGTTATGTCCGTGCGCTGGTCAACAGCGACGGCACAAAGGTGGAGCGCCTGTATCGCCTAATGAACGGACGCGTGGAGGCACTGGAATTTATTGCGCGCGCGTCGGATTCCTACATCGGCATACCGCTGAAGAATCTGCATATCCGCAAGAACGCGCTGGTTGCCGTGATTGCCCGGCAGGGGAAGGTCATCGTGCCTTTCGGCGACGATAAGATTGAAGAGGGCGACCATGTGGTTATCATCGTCTGTGAAAACGGCATCGGCGATTTGAACGAGGTTATCAGCAAATGAATAAACGGCTTGTAGCTTATATGCAGGGGGCGGTGCTGCTGATTGAAGCCGCCTGCATGACTCCAGCGCTTGTGATTGCGCTGTTCCAGCAGGACGGCGACGCATGGGCGCTGGGTGCGACGATGCTGATTCTGATTGCGATTGGTGCGCCCCTGCGGTTTCTGGTGCGGCCGGGCGAGCGAAATCTGCGCGCGCGGGAGGGCTTCCTGACCGTGGCGCTGGCGTGGATTGCGCTGAGCTGCTTTGGTGCGCTGCCGTTCGTGTTCAGCGGCATGATTCCGAACTACATCGACGCGCTGTTCGAGTCCGTGTCCGGCTTCACGACAACGGGCGCGACCGTGCTGGAGAACTTCGATAACCTGCCGCAGGGAATCATGTTCTGGCGTTCCTTCACGCACTGGATTGGCGGCATGGGCGTGCTGGTGCTGACACTGGCACTCGTACCGCAGCTCAGTGAGCGTACGTCGCATCTGGTCAAGGCGGAAAGCCCCGGTCCGACGCTGAGCAAAATTGTCCCCAAAATGGGTGATACGGCGAAAATCTTCTACATCATCTACCTGATTCTCACGATTCTGGAGTTTATCGTGCTGATGATTGCGGGCATGAACCCCTACGATGCCGCGATTCACGCAATGGGCACAGCAGGCACAGGCGGATTCAGCAACTACGCCGCGAGCGTCGGGGCGTTTGCAAGCCCGGTGATTGACATCGCCATCACTGTCTTTATGGTCATGTTCGGCATCAACTTCGCGCTGTACTACTGTGCCATTACGGGCAATTGGCGCGGCATCGTGAAGAGCGAGGAACTGCGCTGGTATCTGGGCATTTTTCTGACTGTCACCGCAGCGATTACCATGGTGATTCTGCCGCAGTACGGCACGGTCGGCAACGCATTGCGCTACGCCAGCTTTCAGGTTGCCAGCATCATGTCCACCACGGGTTATGCCACGGCGGATTTTAGCCTGTGGCCGGTCGCGGCGCGTATGCTCATCTTCATGCTGATGTTCATCGGCGCGTGTGCGGGTTCAACAGCGGGCGGCATGAAGATTTGCCGCATTGCCATGCTCTGGAAGCAGGGAGTGCGCTCCGTGCGCCATACGTTCCAGCCACGCAAGGTGCAGGTCGTCCGTTTCGAGGGCAAAGGTGTGGATGACACGCTCCTGCGCGAAACGGCCTCGTTCGCGTTCGTGTATATCGCCATGGTTCTTATCGGTGCAGTGCTGATTGCCTTCGAAGGCAAGTACGACATTGAAACGAACTTGTCCGCCGCGCTGACTTGCGTGAGCAACGTCGGGCCGGGGTTCAATGCGGTCGGCCCAGCGGGGAATTTTGCGGGCTACGGGCCGTTCGCGAAGGTCGTACTCAGTCTGCTGATGCTCGCGGGTCGTCTGGAGCTGTACCCGATGCTTGCACTGCTCTATCCGGCGCTGTGGCGCAAACAATAATCAGCATAGGAGGAAAAACGCATGGACAAGCAGGACAAAATCATCCGCTATCGTCAGCTGAACCAGACCGCGCAGAAGGGGCAAATCGTCTTTGCCGGGTCGTCGCTGATGGAAATGTTTCCGATTGAGCAGTTCGTTGCGGAAGACAATCTGCCGGTTACGGTGTACAACCGCGGCATCGGCGGCTTCGTGACGGACGAACTGCTGACGAACCTTGCTGTCTGCATTCTTGACCTTGCGCCGCGGATGCTGTTCCTCAACATCGGCACGAACGACTTGTCCGACGCATCTCGCCCGATGGCGCAAATCATGGGGACGTACCGGGCGATTCTGGAGAAAGTGCTGCAAGCGCTTCCGAACGTGCAGATTTACCTGATGGCGTACTATCCCATCAACGAGGAAGCCGCGACGCCGGAAATGAAGCCGTGTCTGCGCGTGCGGACGAACGAGAAGATTGCGCAGGCGAACGCGGAAGTGCAGAAGCTCGCAAAAACGCTGCACCTGCACTACATCGACGTCAACGCGCCGCTGAAAGATGAACAGGGGCGGCTGCGCGCGGAATTTACCTACGAGGGGATGCACATCCGCCCGGAAGGGTATCGAACGATTTATCCGGCAATTAAGAAAATTCTGATGAACGCTTGAAAGGGGAGTTTGCTCATGAAAATGACCTCTGCCTATGCCAACAAACTGCTTCGACAGCTGAATGAGGAGAAAGAGTTTCTGCTCAATCAGGAGGAAAATTCCTGCACCTATGTGTATGCCGCCGACGAGGAGCCACTGATTCCGCAGTACAGCTATCCGCAGACGGAAGCGCAGCTTCGGGCGCTGGATGCGAAAATCGTGAAAATCAAGCACGCGGTGAATTGCAGCAACGTCTCCACCAGCCTGACGCTAAGCAGCGGACGCGTGCTGACAGTTGATCAGGCGCTCGTCGTGATGGCGCAGCTCAGCCAGCGCAAGCAGCAGCTGGACACGCTGCGCAAGCGTCAGCCCAAGGCGCGCAACAACGACCATTACGGCCGCAGCGGCGCGACGGAGTACACCTGCATCAACTACGATTTAGCGGATGTCCGCAAGGCGTATGAAGCGATTTCCGCGGAAATCATGGAAATTCAAATGAAGCTCGACCAGCTGAATCAGACGGTGACGTTTGACGTGGAGCTGTGATATTTTCCAGACCGATGCGCTCTTTTAGCAAGCGCGGCTGGCACAGGTTTATGGTTTGCGCAGCCGCAGACGGTTATTGCGTTGTTCATTATCCGACACAAGGTTCATGGTTGGATTTTTGATTATTATGCGGATTTTTTTCTGCATCCCGCATCGGCCGAAAGCCTGCCCGAAAGGGTAGCGGCGCGGAGGCATCTGGTTTCATGCGCCGCATTTCTTCACATATTGAAAAAAGCGCCTTTCGGAGGAAAATCATCCTTCCGAAAGGCGTTTTCATTTATACTATTTCCAGATAAGAATGCGCCAAGATGCGCCGCGAATTTTTCATTCTGGCTAACGTGAATGAAACGCAGCGTAGCAGCGCTACGCTAAGTGGAATGAGCGGACGCCAGAATGGAAAAGGCGCAAGCAGATGGCGCAGGTGAATCTGGAAATAGTATTAGCCGTTTTCCTGCACCATGCAGACCGCCTGTGCGCTGATGCCCTTTTCTTCGCCCTCAAAGCCGAGTTTTTCCGTCGTCGTTGCCTTGATGTTCACGCGCGCAAGGGGCAGTTCGAGCGCATCCGCCACATTCTGCCGCATTTGCGGAATGTAGGGGAGCAGCTTCGGCTTCTGCGCCACAATGGTCACGTCGCAGTTCGTTACACGCGCGTGGTGCGCCTTCAGCAGCGCAACAACGTGCCGAAGCAGCAGCATCGACGAGATGCCGCGGTACGCTTCGTCCGTGTCCGGGAAGTGCTTGCCGATGTCGCCCAGCGCCATTGCGCCCAGCATGGCATCCATCAGCGCGTGCAGCGCCACATCCGCATCCGAATGCCCCAGCAGCCCAAGTGTGTGCGGAATGGTCACGCCGCAGAGAATCAGCGGACGGCCTTCCACCAGCCGATGTACGTCATAGCCTTGCCCAACTCGAAGCGCCGGCAGCGCCTGTTCTGCAAAAAATGCTTCTGCCATCAGTAAATCCTCCGGGGTCGTCAGCTTGATATTGCGTCGACTGCCCTCCGTCAGCTGCACGGGAACGCCCAGCCGTTCCACCAGCGGGGCATATTCGCCCATCGGGTCTACCACGATGATGCGATCCTGCGGAATGGCAAGAAAGACATTGAGCAATTCACGCTTGGCGGCAAAGCTCTTGCCGCTGCCAGTGGAACCGAGATAAAGGCCGTTGGCGGATTTCAGCTTTTTGCGGTCAGCCATGATGACGTTATGGGACAGGGCGTTCATGCCGTAATAGAGGGACGGGCCATCCATGCGGAGCTCCCGCGTCATAAAGGGGACGAAGATGGCCGTGGAGCTGGTGGTCATGCCGCGCTGAATTTCAATGCCGTTGTAGCCGAGGGCCAGCGAGGACATATAGCCCTGCTCCTGCTGCCAGTCCAGCCGCTTGACGGCGCAGTTATATTTCTGCGCGATGCCGTTCACGGTGAAAATGTCGTTTTCCAGCCGCTCCCGCGTGGGGGCGGTGTTGACGATCAGGAACGTCAAGAGGAACATTCGCTCGTTGCGGCTTTGCAGGTCGGCCAGCAGCTCGGCGGCATCCTTGGAAAAGGTGACGAGATCGGGCGGGAGAATGTCAGGGTCATATCCGGCGCGGGTAGCCTTGCGCTGCTCCTCCACTTTCATCTTGTCGATGTCGGAGATTTTACCCTTGACCGTTTTAATGGCCTTGACCTGATCCACCGTCTGAATGTGCATGGTGACGGTCAGCTCGGCGTCCAGCTCCAAAATCTCCAACAGCAGCTTGTCCGACAGCTCCGACGCCATAATCTGCAAATAGGACGCCGCGCCCCATGTCTGGCCCACGCGGAACGAGCGGCTCTGCCGGAAGTCAAAGCTGTCCGGCACGATAAAGTCTTTCGTTCCCATGCCCGTATGGGCGATGTCCGCCCACTTGAAGCGGAACGGCTCCCGGCTGCCGGGGTGAAGCTGGCCATGCAGCAGGGCCAGACGCTCCCGCCCGTCAAGGGGCTGGCTCTGTACCCCCAGCCGCTTAAAGTTGCCGATCACGTCCGCCTCTACACGTTCCAGACGGGGACGGGCGGCGGCCACATTTTCAGCGGGGATGCAAAAGGTGACGTACTTGGCCCGTTCGATACCGTTGTTGCTTTTGGCGATCTGGTTTTTCAGCATCCCCGTGTATTCCGTGCGGACGCTGTTGAAGCGGTCATCCGCCTCGGAGATATTCACCTTGTAGCGGCTCCCGGAGCGGCTGCGGCGGTTGACAAAGGAAAGCTGGAACGGCAGCGAACTGTCAAAATAATTCAGCCACGAACTCCATCCTCCGAAAATGGCCGTCTGATCCTCGGCGGACGCAACGGAATAGTTGATGTCCTCATATTCCAGCGTTTTTGTGTAGACACCGCCGGGGAGCTGACAAATGCCGTCTGGCAGCATCCGCACATAGGGAATGGTCTGCTGGGCCGATATGGTCGCCGGACGATTACCGGCCCGCGTCAGGCTTTTTGACTTCTTGGGGCTTTTGCTCAAGTGTGACCTCCTTTCCCACAAACGGGGCGTAGATATTCTGCGTCTGATAGGGCCTCACACCGGGCCGCAGGAACTTGGCCCGGATGATATTCCGGGCCACCTTTTCAAAGGGCAGGCCATCACGCTCATACATCGCCATGAAAAAGGCCGGGAGCATGAGCGCGATCATCAGGAACATCGCCCCGGTGCCGCCCAGCGCGTGACGGGTCAGCAGATACACGGGGATACCCACGGCAGCCGCACCGCCGAAGCAAATAAGCTGGCGGCGGGTAAGGTTAAAGGCAATTTTCGTCTTGATCTTGGAAAGATCGTTGGGAACATTCACATAGGGCAAGAAACATCCTCCTTTCCGCTATCTTCTGGCCACCGTGACCAGAGGCCCGCTGTCGGCTCCACCTCGTTGCCCCACACGTCCCAGCCGGGAGGGGTCTGCCGTGCGAACAGCTCCACGCGGGGCCTGTCGCCCATTAGGGCAACAATCTTGTCCCGCGTTTCGTCCGGCTTTTTGCTGTGGGCCTCGATGGGAGAAATGATAAATTGGTGAATATCGGCGGCCTGCCGCTTGGGGTGTCCCTTGGTCGCCAGCAGGCAGACCTCGGCATTTGCCCTCGTCCAGAAGCCCAGCCCATAAAACCAGCTATCCGCCTTTTTGTTCTTTTTGAGCCAGACAAAAGCGACGCTTTTATAGGTGAAGCCCCACGCACGGATGAGCCGCAGGGCCTCCGGGAGCTGGGGAAAGGTCGCCCACATAAAAAGGGCGCTGTCCTTGGCCGCAAGCTCGGCCACAGGCAGCGCACACAATTCCTCAATGCTCATGGTGGGATAATGATTTTCCGCGGCACCCTGCACTTTTTTTGCAGAGTAGCGCCACGGGGGATCTGCGTAAATGATAGGGTACTTTTCGATAGCTATTCTCCTTTCTTGCCTCCGGCCACGGCCAGCCGCGCCTGCTCAATGCGCTGGGCGGCGATGGTGTAGATGGAGGGGGCATTTTCAAAGCAGATGAAGCGGCGGTGCGTGTTCATAGCGGCAACGGCAGTCGTGCCGCTGCCCGCGCAGATGTCCGCCACCACCTCTCCTTCGTCGGTATAGGTCTTGATGAAATACTCGCACAGCTCCACGGGCTTTTGCGTGGGATGGATGCCGCCCGTCACCGTCGGCACGAACAGCACATTTCCCGGATAACGCCGCCCGTCGCTGGACTCTGAGCCTGTCCGTTCAAACTTGCCGTAGTTTGTACTGCACCCGCTGCGGGGATTGGTCTTGCGGTACGGCTCCCCATAGGTGAATTGCGGATGGTACACCGGGGACTTCTGATAGAACACCAGAATGTTCTCGGACTTTTTCAGCGGCGCACGGTTGGCATTGAGAAAGCCTGTTGCCCGGGATTTGTACCACACCCACTCATAGCGGAGCATGGCGAGGTTGGACGCGCCCAGCATTTTGTCAAAGGGGCATTGAGCGAAAAACAGGATGGCTCCGTTAGGCTTCACCGCCCAGCGCACCGCCTCCCACAGCTCCGGGAGCGGCAGCGGCACATCCCAAAAGTTCCGGGTCGTGCCGTAGGGCGGATCGGTCAAGAGCATATCCACGCTATGCTTTGGCAGAGAGCGCAAGCCCTCGATCCCGTCCATGAGGTGCAGCGCATCCAGCTTTGGGACAACTTGTCCCAAGGTCATATTCATCCCTCCTTAGTGTGCGCTGAACACGCTGCGGGCGATGGAGCCAGTCTTGAACAGGCAAAAACAGAGCAGCACAGAGTAGCCCATGCAGCCCCATATCGCGCCGATGGGGTCGCCGCCCGTGGCGATACCCTGTATCAGCACCGCATAGATGGCAACGCAGACGAGAATGAGTAATCCTTGAAAACCCACGGCAAACAGGGACTTCAAATAGTTCTGCCCGGTATTGCCCAGCTCCCGGTTAGAGAGCGTAGCAACGGGGATGGGGGCTAAGCTGGTCAGCAGGTATATCTCAATCATGCGGCCATAGACGATGACGAAGATCACAATATTGATCGCCCACATGGTCACATGAATGAGCAGGGATTGCAGCCATAGCCCCAGCAGAGAGCCAAGCCCCAGCGTTTCCAGCGTGGCCTCCAAGTCGGCAAGCATGGCCTCTGAAATGTCCGTTGAGCCTTGCACGATCCCGGCTGCCCGGGCGATAACGCTTTGGGACACATCGAACACGGCCATGACGATATTGAAAGTGTTGGACAAAATCAAAATGGCGCAGGCCGTTTTGAATATCCACTTGAAGAAGATCCAGTAGTCCAGATCATGCAGGTTGTTCTTCTCGATAATGAGCTGGATCAGCTCATAGGTGGCAACAAAGGTGAGGATCAGACCGGCAATCGGCAGTATCACCGTTTCAGAAAGCTGCCGGATCAGGGAGAACACCCCGGCGTTCCATGCCGCCGGGGTGGTTCCCACTTGCACCGCAATCTCTCCGACACGGGAATTGACCGTATCAAAAAGCCCCGTGAGGTTGCCCATGATCCCCTCGATCAGCAGCTCTTTTAGCCAGTCTGTCAGCCAGTCGGTGAGAAATCCCATGCTTTACGCCCTTAAAACAGGGTAGACAGCAGAGGGATCAGGGTCGTGCCCAGCACGATGATGCCGCCGCCCGCCATGAGCTGCTTGATGCCCTGGCTTTTGGCCGCTGCGTTATCCGAGCCGTAGCCCTCCAGCAGATTGACCACACCCCACACGGCAAGGCCAGCGCCAAGCGCCACGACGAGAGTTTGCAGGGTAGTAACAGCAGAAGCAAAAAACTGCATAAATCCTCCATTTCTCCGGGGTCAAGGCCCCGGCTATGAAAAAAACCGCCATTTCTGGCGGCAGCTGATCCTCTGGACACCGTGACCAGAGGTTATACAAAGGCATCCGGGTCGTCGAGATCGTCATAGTTGAGGATGTCCTCGTCCTCGCCTGTGAGCGCCTCGTCCGGCACGTCCACCTTGTAAACGGTATAGGTTTCGTTGGGGTTGAGCTTGTCCATCCGCCGCGTCACAAGGCTGTTGAGGTCAAAAGCGTTCTTCACCTTGTCAGCCTCGGCGGTGTATTTGTAGTTGGGATGCTGCTTCAAATCGTACTTCTTGGAGTAGAACGGCGGCAGGCCCCGAAGCTGCAAAATGCACCGATCTCCGGGCATGGTGGCAAGCTCGCTGGGGGTCATCAGCTCCCGGCCCAGCCGCTGGGTATTCTGGCTGTAGCTTTCGGATTGGCCCCGTGAGCGTCCCTCGGTCTGCATGGAGATGGTGGCCTTTCCCAGCCAGTTCTCCGAAATTTCCTTGATGGTGGAGCTTTCGCGTCCGCCGAGGAACAGCACACTATCCATGTTGCCGAGGATGGTTTCCGCGTTCTTGTCATAGATGGCCTTGCACTGTGCCAACTGCTGATACAGCAGGCACAGGCTGATCTCACGGGAGCGGATGACGGCCACCAGCTTTTCAAGCTGGGGCACCTGTCCCGTATTGGCCGCCTCGTCCCACAGTACCCGCACATGATGGGGCAGCCTGCCGCCGTGAA
>OJMG01002841.1_pt1 | contig 14054 bp, 14 predicted proteins | sample 1597141 | NCBI WGS metagenome assembly OJMG01 (sample SAMEA2452119, study PRJEB22498) | human gut metagenome | biome: human feces; feature: human gut; material: feces | place: Australia | collected 2012 | reverse complement strand
GTTCTGTAATCCCTCTCCTTTACCCTAAGCCTTTACTGTAGCTGCACACAATGATTGCAGGATTAAAGCACTTTCTACTTAAAGATTATGACAATCTGTTGACAATTGAAATAATTTGTCATAGCGTCCCCAGCCCGGGAGTATGGAAAAAATATTTAACCGAGGAGTTAAATTCCAACGGTCTAACCATTGGCGATATACAGCAGATAAATTTTCGAGACAAAAGTACTGGATGGGAGACATATTCTTTTTTATTGCATACAAAAGCAGATAAAGATATAATAGAGTTTCATGGAGAAAATCCTTTTGTGAAAGGTTTCTTGTTTGACCTTTATACAAGACCTTCTTGTCAACAATGCCCAGCCAAAAGCAGACATAGTAACGCAGATATAATATTGGGAGATTTCTGGAAGATACAATCGATGATATCTGATATTTATGACGACAAAGGCGTTTCGGCAATTATCATAAATAGTCCAAAAGCAGAAAGCACAATTAAAAGTCTAAACATAAATTTATATCCAACATCATGGTATGATTTATCCATAAGAAACAAAGCATTAGTACGTAGTGTAAATAGTTCTTGTAAACGAACTTCCTTTTTTAAAAACACAAAAGTTTCCTTTAAACAAAAAATATCTATATATTGTAAGCCACATCCCAAAGCAAGAATATTACGCCAGCTTATATTATTTGCAACAAAGCTCTTAACTTTAAAGTAAACAATGAAAATAGGAATTCTTACACAAGCACTTCATGGCAACTATGGGGGAATTTTGCAGAATTTTGCTTTGCAAAAAGCACTGCTTAAAATGGGATACGAGCCCATCACGATAGACAGACATATTCCTAGAACTGAAGGTTTTATAAAAAAAGCCGCAAAAAGAATTCTGCAGGTTGTAAAGCCTAGATTTGATAGCAGTCTATTGACTGTCAAACAAAAAGCAGATATATGCAGATTACAAAAAAGCTTTATAGACCAGTATATTATAAAAACAGAACCGATATATACCCAAAATGATTTTGACAAATATGTATCCAATAATATTATGGATATTTACATTGTAGGCAGCGACCAATGCTGGCGTCCATGCTATTCTGCCAACATTCTAAACTATTATCTCAATTTTGTAAAGACTGGTGCAAAAAGGATTGCTTATGCCGCAAGTTTTGGGGTTGACAAATGGGAATATAGTAAAACAGAAACTTATGAAATTATCAACTATATCAAACGATTTGACGCAATATCCGTTCGCGAAAAAAGTGGATTATCGCTATGCAAGGAAAAACTTGGCGTGAAAGCCAACTGGGTTCTTGACCCTACCATGCTTTTAGGCAAAGAAGGTTTTATGGAATTTATAACTACGAGAAAAAAAGACTATATACTAAGTTACATACTTGAAGAGTCGGTAGATTCTATTAGAATGATTGAAAACGTAGCAAAAAAGATTGAAATAAAAAATATTCTATCAAATCTTTCGCCTGCGACTTTCCATCGCGAAGACTCTATTCTTTCACATCAGAATATATCTATAGAACAATGGCTTAGTAATATATACAATGCAGCATTTGTGATTACAGATTCTTTCCACGGTGCTGTTTTTTGTATACTTTTTAATATCCCATTTATTGTTAAATTAAACGAAGTGAGAGGCAATACGCGTATAGAATCACTTCTTGCAGATTTCGAATTAGAAGATTGTGTCTGTAATGATGTATCAAACATCAAGCTACCAGTTTTCAATTGGGAAAAAGTAAATAACCATTTATCATATAGACAAAAAGAATCTTGGGATTTTTTAGAGAAAGCATTGTCATAATAAATCCCAAGTACCAAAACAACAATGAAAATCGGAATACTCACCTTTTGGAAAACTGAGGACAACTACGGGCAATTACTTCAGTGTTACGCATTACAGACATTTCTACGTTCTTTGGGACACGAAACCTTTTTAATACGTACTACCAATGTAGACGAAAATAGTATTTCTATCAAACAACAGTTGACAAGAAAAGCACGTACAGTATATCGTCTGTACCGTTATCCCTTTTATTTATCCAAGCGAGTTGTAAGTTCTTTTTTATATACTCTAACACATCTCGAACTGCGTAAACATGTTACAAATCGAGGTTTTGAACAATTTAGAAATGAATACCTGCATTGCACACAAGTGTATACGCTAAAAGAGCTGCAAGTAAATCCACCGAAAGCAGACGCTTTTATAGTAGGAAGTGATCAGGTTTGGAATACACGAGATGGCATATATTACCTTATATGGAGTCATGATAACATTCACAAAATTGCTTATGCCGCCAGCTTTGGAGGATGCGACACATTGCCACCAAACCAAACTTTGAAAATATGGTTGAAACGATTTAACCATATATCAGTGCGCGAGCAGAGTGGCATAGATATATGCACTCAAGCAGGACGCAATGATGCTGTATGTGTTGTAGACCCTACAATGTTGCTGAAAGCTGATGATTATATAAAAATCGCGAATTATTTAAAGCATACAGAGAAATATTTATTTATATATTTCCTTGGTACTCGTACTAAAATTAATTGGAAAGAAATAAAACATTTTGCAAAAAAGAAAAAGCTAAAGATCGTATATGTGGCAAGCCAAGGTCAAGAAGATAAATTTAAGCACACAGAAGCAAGTATTCCCCAATGGCTATCTTTAATTGCCCATGCAGAATATGTAATAACAAACTCGTTTCACGGTACAGTGTTTGCTTTATTGTTCGGCAAAAAGTTTATGACTTACCCTGTAAATGGAAAAGCAATAAAAATGAACGATCGCATAACCACTCTTTTAAGCCCATTGTCATTAAGACATCATATTTACTCCAAAGGATTATATGCAATTGAAGACAATATAGATTACACTCAAGTGCATAATATCATGCAAAATAAAGCGTCTTTAGGACGCAAACTTCTACAAGAATGGACACAAGAAAAAAAATATTAATCAGCATAATCCTGCCAGTCTATAATGTCGAAAAATATTTGCGTCCTTCGTTGGACAGCATTATGATGCAAGACACTAAAGATTGTGAAATACTTCTTATCAATGATGGCTCTACAGATAATTCTTTGCACATTTTACGTGAATATGAAAGCATATATCCCAACATTCGCGTTATTGACAAAAAAAACGAAGGAGTAAGTGCTACACGTAATAGAGGTTTAGAAGAGTGCACAGGCGAATATTTCTTTTTTATGGATTCTGATGACAGAATTCATCCGCAACTGCTTTCTATATTGAAAAAAGAAATAGCCAACTCTCACTCCGATATTATTGTATGGGATTTTGCTACATTTTACACGCAACCAAAATATGCAGAAATACCAACAAACTTGAAAGTAAAAACTATAGTCAATAAGAAAGAGAAAGCCTTTAACTATCTTATGTTACGAGGCTCTGCCGTATCTCTATGGAACAAGGCTATACGACGGAGTCTTGTAAGCAAATCTATACGTATAGATCCTACAATGACGTATGGAGAAGACATGTTCTTTTGTTGGAAAGCAATCCTCCTTGCACGTTGCATTCGATATATTCAAGTGCCATTGTATTATTATCTTCAATCTGGTAAAGGTGCCACTAATCGCTTTCATCCTGATTTATATGAACATTATCGCCAGGCTTTCGATGATATTCACAATTTTTTAGTACAACATGGATTGGATAGTACAGAAACGTTGGCAAGTATTGACTACCATTTTGCATGTCGCATACCTGCACTTTCCAGAATGGAAGCAAAAGCCCCTTATAGCAAAAATCAAAAGGTGAAACATCTCTGTCATATATTGGAAGATGATTATATAAATAGAGGACTACAGGAAAATGCTCAACTTAATAGCCAATTATATATACTTGCCCGTAACAAAAAAGTAGAAAAAATGATAAAGACAGCTCACTTCATGGAGCTTAAATCAAAAATACTATTTCCTCTAAAGAAACTATTAAAATAAAGACTAACTTTCTGTTTCTTCTATAAACATGGCAAACTTTTACACCATATCATTTAGTAACAAAGTCTATTTGCTGTCTTTTATTCTTTGTTGCGGTATTGTTATACAGCACACTCAATGGCAATGTCAAGATTATACGATTCTTAATACAATACAGACTTTTACTTTCTTTATAGCAGAAACATGTGTTCCTTTCTTTTTTATGATTTCTGGGTACTTATTTTTCCGTACTTATTCTATATCCAATTGCAAGAAGAAACTCTTTTCACGTGTACACACTCTTTTGATACCATATATAATATGGAATGTAGTGTACACTGTGTTCATAATATCCTTAAACCTATTAGGTTTTATACATAACATGCAAACAACTGAAAATTTATGGGGGGGGGTAAAGTCCTGCATAAATAGCGAGTATAGTCCTTTATGGTTCGTCAAATATCTAATAATATTTGTGTGCGTTTCGCCATTCATGTATTATATATTAAAAGAAAAGTTTATTGGAGCAACTGCAATATTAGCGCTGATTTTTATAAATGCATATAATTTTTACGCAGGCATCATATCTGTGCCTCTTAATATTAATGCCAACAATTGGGTTATGTTTGTGTACCAATATATATTCTTTGCTATAGGTTGTTATGGAGCATTATGTTATAAATCTACAATAGAGAAAATCTCAAAAACAAGATCTCAAATAGCAATTATAATACTGATATTACTATTGTGTATATATTGGCTAATAATTACACGCTATGGGAATGTCATAACAAACCATACTTTTAGGTGGCTATGGTGCATATTTTTATGGTTTGCACTTGACACCCTTCCCAATATAAGTCCAAGACCATATATGAAATATTCATTTTTTATATACTGCAGCCATTTATTATTTTTGTACAGCATACAAGGAGTTCTTTCTATTGTTTACACAAAGTTTTCAACCATTACTATCAGAACACTGCAAATCGCACAATACATTTGGTTACCAATAATTACAATTTTGTTGTTGATAAAAATTGCGGATTACACAAAGATGTATACTCCAAAGATTTGGAAAACCATTACAGGCAATCGGGGATGAGATTTTATAATGATTAGTATTAACACAAAAGCGCAATGCTGCGGATGCACAGCTTGCGTAAACATTTGCCACAGAGGATGTATCTCAATGATTCCTGATGAAGAGGGATTCCTTTTTCCTATTGTAGATACAAAAAAATGTATCAATTGCAAACTTTGTGAAAAAGTTTGTCCGATGAGACACCAAGATTTTTCACATGAAATAAAACGCACACTATGTGCAAAACATATAGATAATAGCGTACGTCAAGAATGTTCCTCAGGAGGAGTGTTTGCTCTTTTATCTGAGGCTTTTGTAAGCTTGGGAGGTATCGTCGTAGGATGTACAATGGACTCTAAACTTAGAGCCATGCATACATTTGCAAAAACAAAGGAAGACTTAATAACGTTTCGATCATCTAAATATGTACAAAGTGATATCCGAGGTGTGTTTCAACAAATAAAGACATTGCTTGATAGTGGTAATCATGTATTGTTTTCAGGAACACCCTGTCAAGTTTCCGGTCTTAGAAATTTCTTACAGAAACCCTACATCAATCTAATATGTATAGATGTACTTTGTCACGGAGTGCCATCACCAAAACTTTTGAACGACTACATATCAGCACAAGAAGAGAAAACGGGAAGTCGAGCTTCATTTATCAGTTTTCGTTGTAAAAGACATGAGTGGAAACGTCTTCACATAGAAATAAAATATAAAAATGGTATGGATTATTACAAGAATGCTACATACGACCCATATATGCAACTGTTTCTTAGCAATAAGTCTCAACGCAGCTCTTGCTTTCATTGCCCATTCACAACAACACATCGTATGGGGGACATTTCTTTGGGCGACTTTTGGGGTATAGGGAAAGTTTATCATTCTTTTGATGACAACATGGGACTAAGCATGGTATTAATCAATAGTAAAAGAGGTGAACTGTTATTTGAAAAAATTGTCGCTAAATTATCTTTTTTTGAGACTCAAGAGAGTTTGGCAATTAAAGGAAACAAGGTTTTGATAGAAAATATATCAGGTGAAGAGCAACGCAATCTTTTTTATAGAGATTATGTAGAAAAAGGATATAATACAGCCATAGCCCAACATACGTACCATTATAATTTATTGCACCAAATGTACATAAACACTATGCGCAAAGGATTGGATCTTTTACGAAAAATACAAAAAAAAGGATATTAGAATATGTTTACTATATTATCTCTATATATTATATGTTTTATTTTTTGCATAGCAATAGAAAAAGCTAGAACACCCTCCAGACAAGGTCCACTAATTTTTTTGTGTCTACTCTATCTCTCTCTGGTCAGCGGAACACGTTTGGTTGGTGGAAGTGACTTTGCTACATACGAAGGTCATTATATGGCATTGTCCACATTTCCTGATGTTTTAAATCCCGATAATGTCAACAAGCATTATGAAATAGGTTATACTTATATTGCCTCTTTTTTTAAAACCATAGGATTGTCTTTTTACGGATTCTGTTTGATACATGCTTGTTTCTTTTATTTTTGCTTATGGAAAGGTATAAGACGATATACATCTCATTTTGGTATTGTAATACTAATCTTTCTCTATAAATTGTTTTTCTACAATACCATGATTAGCATGCGACAAAGTCTTACTATTGCTCTATTTTTTCTGACTTTACCTTTGATAGAAGAGAAAAAGTGGATAAAATATTATGTGTCTACATTCTTCATTTCTACCATTCATAACGGAGCCTTATTACTTTTTTTGGTATATCCGCTAATATACATGCCAATGAGCAAGAATATTGTTAGGCTACTAAATTTTATTTTTATTCCTACATTTTTTATAGGTATGGCTGGAATAGATGTGTTAGAGCCAATTGGTAGATTTCTTCAGAGTAATGCCACTAGCGATGTAATGAGTAATAAAGCTGCAAGTTATTTTGAAAGTGAAAATCTCTCTCCTATCGGCATTTTTCATACTTTAGAATATTTCGTTATAATGATATGTTTCTATAGCGGAATAAAACGTTTTGACTTTCATGATCCCAAAGTAAAGCTATCAGCCATAATGTTTCTTTGCTTACTTCCACTGTTTACACTACTACGTGGCAGTGAAATTCTTACACGTGAAAAAGATTACTTTACTATATTTTACGCTGTAATAATAGGCATGCTCATAGATCGTTTCCCCCGAAGGAAATTAGAGTATTATGTATTTGTGACAGTTCTGTGTGCTTATGGTTATTATCGTTTTGTTAATCTGTTTGATCGTGGAGCCTTCTTAGATTATCATTCATGGCTTTTTAATCCATACTATTCTTTTTTCAATATTTAATTCAATATTATGCTACGAATTCTTCACGTGTATCCACAACTGAATTGTGGCGGAACAGAAATGGTATTTTATAATTTGATTAAATTTTCGGATATCCGCCATTTCCGATACGATATTTTGGTTCAAAAAAGTGGTGAAAGAGATCCGATGTTTAAGCTTTTAGGTTGCAACATTATAACCATTCCATATCATTCAAAACAGCAATATCGCCAAGATTTAGAACATTTATTCAGACAAAATAATTACCAAGCTGTACATACACACATGCACAATACTATGGAGATTGTTTTAGAAGAGGCAAAAAAGGCAGGTGTTCCACATTGCATTTCACATTCTCATTCTGCAAGAATTGATTTACCACAGTTCTTATGGTTTATACGTTTCATTAGAAATCATAAGTATGAAAAGTACGCCACTGATCTTTTTGGATGTTCTAAATTAGCATTAAAGTGGCTCTTCCCACGAAAATGGAAAAAGGGGAAAGTTATATACAATGGCATAGACACCAATAAATTCATTTTTAATAAGGAAGACAGATACGAGTACCGAAAAAAAAATCATATTAGCAATACGACAAAAGTTATATTAAATATAGGAAGGTGTACTCGGCAAAAAAACCAACATTTCATATTAGACAGAGCTAAAGATTTGCAAAATGAAGACATTCTGTTTTTAATCATCGGTGCCGGACCTTTGTTTAAAGATTTGGAGAAAAGATTGGAAAATGAGAATATTGCAAATGTACGGCTATTGGGACAACGCTGCGATATAGTGAAATGGCTAAGTGCTGCTGATGTTTTTATATTTCCTTCTTTATATGAGGGTTTAGGCATTGTTGCCATAGAAGCACAAACCAACGGACTACCGGTTATTTCTACAGACACGATTCCACAAGAGACTGACATGCAATTAGGTATATTCCATAGAGTTCCTCTAAGAAAAAAGAAAGTATGGAACACATGGCTAAAAAATTCCAACATGTCACAAGTCTCAAGGGCTACTATTTCATCAAAAGCCTATCAAAGTCATTATAATATAAACAATGTGGTTAAATATGTTGAGAATATTTATAAGAGCTAAACTATGTTAGTAACAATTTTTACTCCTACATACAACCGTGCATACATATTAGAAAATTTGTACAAAAGTCTATGTCGCCAAACTATTAAAAACTTCGAATGGATTATCGTTGATGACGGCAGTAAAGATAACACGGAAACACTTATATACAGTTTTCAAAACGAAAATAAAATAGCTATTCAATATGTGAAGCAAACAAATGCAGGCAAGCATGTAGCTATAAACAAAGGACTAAATTTAGCAAATGGCGAAATATTTTTTATAGTTGATAGTGATGATCAACTATCAGAAGATGCTGTAGAATGGCTAATTTATCAATACAAGCAAATAGAATATAATAATGATATAGCAGGCATTTCTGGAGTCAAAATTTCTTTTGACGGAAATAGAATCGGAGGAGATATGCCGTTTCTTGTAAAAGATTGCTCTGCACTCGATTTTAGATACAAATATCATGTGAAAGGGGATATGTCTGAAGCAATAAAGACTGAAGTGTTTAAGCAGTTTCCGTTCCCGGTGTTTGAAGGAGAACATTTTTGTCCGGAAGCTGTCGTTTGGAACAGAATGGCATGCAAATACAAACTACGATATGTCAATGAGCCTATATATAAATGTGAATATCGTCCGGATGGTCTTACGGCTAAGATAGTAAAGCTACGCATGCAAAGTCCTGAAGCTTCTATGTTATGCTACTCAGAACTGTACGGTTATAAAATACCTTTCTTACAGAAAATCAAAGCCGCAATCAATTTTTGGCGATTTGCTTTTTGTTCAAAAAAATCATTCAATAAAAAATTACGACAAATCGGCTTCTTCGCTTTAATACTGCTACCTATTGGTTTTCTATTTCATCTAAAAGATTTGCAATCGTGAAAATCCTTCAAGTTATAACTTCTATGAGAACCGGTGGAGCTGAAAAACTTCTTGTTGATATGGTGCCACTATATCGCGAAAGAGGTATCGATGTAGATGTTTTACTCTTTGACGGTTCAGATACTTCATTTAAGCACCAACTGGAAGAAAACCATATAAAAGTATATAGTTTGTACAAAAGAGAATCAGTATACAATCCCTTATTGGTTTTACAGCTGATACCATATTTAAGGAAATACGATATCGTACACACACACAATACTGCATGTCAACTTTTTGCTGCTATTGGAAGCCTGTTATGCTCTGTTGTTCTATGTACAACAGAGCATAACACTTCAAATCGCAGACGCGATTGGAAGTGGTATGCTCCTTTAGATCGTTGGATGTATAGTAGATACAAAAGAATAATTTCAATATCTCCTGCAACAACAGAAGAACTAAAGAAACATGTACAAATAAATATCCCAATCATTACCATTCCCAATGGCATTGATGTTAAAAAATACTCCTCTGCCTCACCTATAAAAAGAGAATCTTTAGGTTGTAGAGAAGACGCTTTTTTACTAATGATGGTTGCGGGATTTCGGTATCAAAAAGATCAGGACACTGTTATCCGTGCAATGAAATTATTGCCAGAAAACGTAGAGTTGTGTTTTGTCGGAGACGGCGTAAGAAGAAAGGATTGCGAACAACAGACTCTAAGCTTAGGACTACAAAAACGTATATTTTTCACAGGCGTGCTTTCTAACATTCCAAACATATTGAAAGCTGCAGATATTATCGTTATGTCCTCTCACTATGAAGGGTTTGGGTTGGCAGCAGTAGAAGGAATGGCGGCAGGTAAACCCGTTGTAGCAAGCGATGTTATAGGGTTAGGAGATATTGTCAAGGGATACGGAATTGTTTTTCCGCATAGCGACGAAAAAGCCTTGGCAAAAAACATAGAAAAACTCATGACTGACAAAGAATATTACAAAGCGATGGCAAAACGATGTCAGGAAAGAGCTAAAGACTTTGATATTCACAAAATGGTAGATGCGTATATAGATGTCTATAAATCAATCGCTCCCCAAAAACAAAGCGACTTGTAACACAAAACAATTACACATAAACTTTACGCAATAATCAAACAAATCCTCTTTTCCCTATAAAACCCTAATAGCTCTGCCTAAAAGGAAGTTTTACTCTTCCCGGGTGTGGGGGCGGCGGGGGAAGGTGTCGCGCTTATAGCCTACGCCGTCAAGCATTTTCCACAGAGTTTCTTTCAGGTCGTCTCCGGGAGCGAGACCGAGCTTTTTGCGGATGTTTGAACGGGTCGTGGTGATGTTCGACTCGTTTTTCTGCAAAATGCTGCATATTTCCCCCAATTTCCTTTCCTGCATAACCAATCGACAAACCTCTCTCTCCGAAGGCGTGAGTGTAGGAAAAGCCTTACCAATGGCATTTTCATTGAATTTTTTGGAAAAGAAATAGCGTTTCATGTTGTACATAACGTTTTTCTGTGCTTTTTTGCCAAGAATATCAAACACCGCGCCGATTTTGTCATCGGTCATCTCCTGTTCGGCAAGTTTTACGTAAGCCTTAACTTGCTCACGGCGGAGATTGAATACCGCAAAGAGTTCTTCGTCTTCCTTTTTCAAATCCAGATTCTCTTTTTGTATTTTCCGGGTGCTCCACACCAAACTGCTGCCAAGACATCCGAGCAATAAAAAGGTTACCACAAGAATTGCGGCAAGGATTTCAAACCACCGGTCGTGGGTTATTAATGCGCACACGGTATATACCAACAGCGAAAGAAGACTCAAAACCAACGGGTCATGCCGCTGACAGGCAATAATGGATAGGGCTACATTCAAAACCATCAGGGTTATGTTTCCCATGAGCAGTGTTTTGTGAAACCCCGTAAGCAGTTCCACATTGTTTGCCGATATATATATCATTTGCAAGGATATTGCGTAATGAATTGTATATATGACAATGCGAAGGGCATTTGAGAGTTTGAACCACTTCTTTATATATCCCACAAAAGAAATGGTTGCCACAATCTGGAGCAAGCTCAACAATATTATGAAAAACAGGCGTGATGTGGCTATGGCTTTAGGCAGAAAAAGCACCGAAATCAATGTTATCTGGAGCGTGTAGTATATGAGCGAAAGCAACTGCTGACGTCCGAGAAAAGATTCCTCCCGATAAATGAATCGCGATACGAAATTCTTTTTTTCAAGGGGTTCGTGAGGTGAAAACATTGTGTAAATTAATTGTTTTGGCTCTTATTGATGTTTTTTGACGTGTAAATTTAAGGAAGATATTTGACATTGACTACTTTTGACTGTATGAAAATTTGGTATTGTAGCATTTCGTTTATACCTTTGCAGTGATTCAAAAAGACAATCGGCAGGTTTGAAAAACTCCGATTGCGAATCAGCAAAAACTGCTTAGACTGATTTTCACATTTTCAACTCTTATTTATTATGTTCAGCCCCCACGAGTGAATCGCCGGGGCTGTTTTTGTTTTATACTCCAAAGAAAAACGGGATGAAAAGCCTGCATTTTCCGCGATGCAGGATAAAACGGCAAAAACATACAGTAAAACACAGAAAAGTGTTCGTGAATTTTGGCCGGAATCTATAAGTTGTCGGCATCCGCATTGCTTTCCGGCATCCGGAAAAGGCGGGAAAAACCAACACGAGCTATCAGGAAACAAAATGGAAAACTGTAAAAGCCGAAAAACTTAATAATTGAATCAAAGTATTTGGCGAGTGCCACAAAAAATTCTGCCAAACGGCTGACACTTCCGCGTTTTAGGGATTATTACATGGAGAAGAAGAAAAGATTTACCCTAACGTGAAGGAAAATCAAGACATATTGCTCTTGCGATACTCCGAAGGCGTAACGCCGAAACGCTTTTTGAACGCTTTGCTCATGGCAGGCAAATCCATATAGCCCGTATTTATGGCTATTTCGCTTATTTTCCGCGAAGTATTGGCTATCTGATCGGCACAGCGAAGCAATTTCTTTTCACATACCCAAGACGCGAAACTCGTACCAAGCTCCCTGTAAATATAGGAGCTCATGTCGTCGCGCCCAACATTTATAGCATCGGCTATTTCGTCAATATTCGTGTTGCTCTTGTATATGGGATTATCGTTTTCCTGCTCCAACAGTTGGTTTATCTTCTCGCTTATTTCCCTGTAAACAGCACGGTTCCCCACTTCATCACGCATTGCCTTGAGATAGCGTCCGTAAGTGTGGTTGGAACGCAGCACCATTGCGCCGAGCAATACATTACATATAATATGCGGAAGGATGTACGTGTAAAAGTAAGTGGTCAAAGAGGCAGAAAACACCACAACATACAACAGAATATTTATTGTTTCCGCATCGTTACCGGGACGCGACTTATATTCACTCGGTTCGAATTTTCTGTGTCGCAGGTTGCTCACGAATGACTCCACCAAGACTGCGAGCATTAGCAAACAGACCGCCAGCATTATGGTCAAGAAATAAATTCTGCCATAAACAATGAAATGATTGTCGGCATCAAATAGTCCTTCGAGTGAGAAAATGGGTTCGTAAAGCCCGAGAATACGGCACAGAAGGCTCAATACCAGGAACATGAACCCATATTGTATGATTAAGAGCCATATAAACACGTTGCGATAGTAATCCTTGCCGAAATGAGCCGTCGCCATCATCATGAACACGGAAAACACGAAATACAAGGTGCACACCGGCAAAGAGCTATATACCTCCACACCCTGCGGATACACTATGGTGGCAGAGAGCAATACGTTAACGATGAGGAGAATATAGAAACATATAAACAGTTTGCGGCGCACCTGGAACGGACCATCCTCCAAACCATTTCCCAGCCTGATGAACTTTACGGTTACAGCCGTAAGAAGTATCACGAGCAGTATGTCAGTTACGTAGAAAAGCGTTGTCATTATTCTCTTTTTATCGCTTTGCGAATATAATAAAATTTATTAATACAAGCAAATACGTAACTCGACAAAAAGCTTCGGCATATAGAAAAAAACATAAGGCACATATTTTAAAATAAGTGCCTTATGTTTCAAAATATATGCCTTGTATTTTTCGCCATTCCAAACACCTGTAAAACAAGAACTCATACTGATGTTAAAAAACGTCAAACAATACAGACAAATCGGGAACATTCTACCTCGGAAAACCGCAAGACGCATAAATATACACATACAGAACGTACAAAAAAACGTGTCCGGGGAACTTTGTTTCGTTTCCCCGGACACGTTTTCCATCAATGAGAGTTCAAGTAAGAGATAAGATCAATCCCCAAAGTTTCCTTTGTTCTGAAAGCCGACATCGTTTCTCCACTCCACCGACTCACACGTACCATTATCGTCAAAGGATTTATCATAATCGAAACGGCGTGAATCGGCATGGTCAGGTTGCCCGGATATCGGGCTTGCCGAAAAAGCATGCGCGTTTTCTATCTTGATTACTTCTACTTGCGGTTTTATATATACATTTTTCATTATCTTCAAATATTAAGAATTATTTTACAGCCACCTTGTTCTTGTTCACGAGATATATTCCGGCCGGCAGGTTCACGGTCTGCGTGTCGCCCGCAATCATGTCGAGACGCTCCACAACCATTCCGCTCATGTCGTAAACCACCACGGCTGCATTTTTCAAGGCATGAATTTCAATGCATCCTGCACCCGGAGCAACCTCTACGCCTGT
>OJMG01002832.1_pt1 | contig 14085 bp, 12 predicted proteins | sample 1597141 | NCBI WGS metagenome assembly OJMG01 (sample SAMEA2452119, study PRJEB22498) | human gut metagenome | biome: human feces; feature: human gut; material: feces | place: Australia | collected 2012 | reverse complement strand
GCAAGCCGATACACACAACTGACAGGCCGTGCAATGCGAAGCAAAATTGTGTACTCCTTGCGCTCCCGCCGGTTTTAAGTGCACCTTACGCTCCGGAATCTTCTTCTCCTCTATCACGGCCAACCCACCGTCTACCTTCTTTTCCTGCGCCCTTATCCAGGAACCAGCCGCAAACCATGAAGCTACGGCCAGAAAACTGCGGCGGCCATTATCCGGTCCCCCCTTTTCCGGAGCCACTTGGGCTACAGCCGACGGACGGACATAATGTATAGCTCCCTTTGGGCATTTGTCTATGCAGTTCATACAAACCACGCAACGGCTGTAATCTATCTTATGTTCCTTAATATGGATACACGACGCCTTGCAATTACGTTCACACAAATTGCAATTCACACATTTTGAAGTGTCTATCACCGGTTTTAACCAGGCATAACGGGACAGGCAACCCAATAGCGTGCCGACCGGGCAAATCGTGTTACAATAAGTACGCCCGTTCCGCCAAGCCAACATGGACAGTACAACGAAAGTCAGCAAAGCCACGCCTAATACGGAAAGCCCTTTCATCCAGACCTCCACTTCATAAAAAGCATAACTGTCCATACGCTCGGCCATATAGGCCAGCAAATTATTTCCCCAACGATAGAAAGGAGCCAGCAAATTGGAAGCCATACGTCCGTAAGCACTATACGGCTCCAACAGACCTGCCCACCCCATAAGTCCAGTTACCCCGACCCAAAGTCCGACACCACAAACGGCCACAAACAAAGCCAACACCCCGTATCTCAACCATGACAGAGCCGGAGAATAGCGGAAACGGTTCCTTTTGTACTTGCCTCCCATACGGGAAACCACGTCCTGAAACACACCGAGCGGGCAAATCACGGAACAATACACCCGTCCGAAGACGCAAGTGAGCAGCACCAAAGCTACAACCACTCCGAAGTTCAAAGCCAACAATGCCGGAATGAATTGTATCTTGGCCAACCATCCGAACCATCCCTGTACGACTCCCGTAAAGTCAAGAAATAACAGTGTGACAAGGACAAAACAGAAACATGCCGCAACTTGCCTGATTCTTTTCAATCTCATAACCACTTTTTTTAACCCTTTCTATTTCATACCGATTTCTTCCAACCATCGTTCCACCTTCGGGCGAGCATCTCCCACCGTTCCGCCATGGCAAATAAAGCCTTTCTTCAAATCAGCCTTACCCGCATGCCGGGCAAAATCACTAAAGCATTTCTGCTCCCCACCGCCGCCATGCGTACAGAAAGGTATCACCGTTTTTCCAGTCAGGTCATTCCCCTCCAAGAAACTCCAAATAGCCATCGGTGCCGTTCCCCACCAGTTCGGGAAACCCACATAAACCACGTCATAGACATCCATATCTTTGACTTTGCTTTTCAAAGCCGGACGCGCATCAGCCTCCTTTTCCTTCTTAGCATACTCCGTACACGACCGGTATTTTTCCGGGTACGCTTTTACAGTCTCTATCTCGAAAAGGTCTCCCCCCGTCAGTTCTTGAATCTGATGAGCCAAATTACGCGTATTCCCCGACCATGAAAAATACGCAACCAACACTTTCTTCGCGTTTTCCGCATGCTGTGCACCGGCCTCCAAACCCATCATCGCCCACATCATGAGGAATGCTCCTAAGAATTTTGTTTTCATACCCAATACTTTTTTCGTTCGTCGGTTCATTCCTTTACACCTGCAAAAATAAAACATAATCCACAATGCTACAATATACAGATTACAGATATCCTTACCTTTTTTACTGATTGTCAAAAACAACCTCTTCCCGAGGATAAAAAGAACGTTCATGATATTCTTTCGGAGACATACCTACGCATTGCTTGAAATACTTTCCGTGTCCGTTGTACAGGAAGCATCGGCCGGTTGGTATAGTATACCATCTGCAATTCATAAAATAATGCTTGCCTACCGGCTTTATTATATAAGGTGTATTGTCTATTTCCAATTCCACTTCTCCCGCACGACAAAAGAACACACCGCATCGATCAAGCGTGGAACGCAAATGTCCCCACTGAGAACCATATATTTTCCAATCGGACAAACGGCTTACCCGTATAGGAATCATAGCTTGCTCCATCCTTTATTAATAAAACTATTCACTGGAACAAAATAAATATAATTCTGAAAAACTTTAGTCACATCGGTAGTTAAAAACATACAAATCAGACAAAAAATAAGCCCTTTAGAACTTTCAAATATCCGACAAACCCAATATATTTGCATGTAGAACCAGAGAACTATTTTTATGAAGAAGTTTAATGTTATCATAGGAGGATTTATCCTTTTTTTATTCACAGCTTGCTCACACATACGGCAAGGAAGCAGCAGTATGCAAACCGTAAAGACAAGCAGTGGGTACATTTACCAACACTAATTCAATAAATTATGTACAAAACAGAAATTGGGACCAATGCCGGAAAAGTCTGGCGTATCCTGAAAGAAACGCGTGAAATCACCCTGCAAGACCTGGCAGGGAAGTTAGGACTCAGTGTAGAAGACACGGCACTGGCCGTCGGTTGGCTGGCTCGTGAAAACAACATTTTCATTCAGAAAAAGGACTCTACATTCTGGGTGTCGGATGAAGAAGAAGACATCATGTTCAAATTCGGATAAATACCCGCCCCGCCTTTAAACTAAAAAACGCCGATGCCATAATACAAGCATCGGCGTTTTTCCGCTTCCTCATATAACATATCAACTGAGCATGAACTATTTAATTCCCCGATCTTTCAACCGAATATATTTATTCTTATATCGAACTCACGTTATTCTATCATATATACTTTTCCTATACTCCTGAAAAAGCTTCCGGCCATAGAAATAATAAGAAACCTATTCCGCTCAATCCGTGAACAAAACTAATGTCTAAAGGCTTTTCCCTATGGGGATCATTGACATAATCGTCAAACAAAGCACCGTATTTTTCCAATATCTTAATCCTCGTCTCCCGAAGCAACTCATAATTTGGGACATCCATATCCAACAAGTCTTCGGCCTTCTTTAAAATGGCAACTGCTCCAAACCATCCGTCGTTAATATTCATAATGCGGGTGTCGAGTTCGTCTTCAATCTTGGACAAGTCAACAGAAAACATCAACACTTCTATCCGTCTTTTAATTTCGGGAAAACATAAATACTCATTCAAATAAGCAAGCGATACGGCCAAATACAATTTGTTGATATGGAGATAAGGTTGGTTCGTCTCCAAATAAAACAACCATGTTTTGACCATATTAATGATTTTGTCATTAAAAACACTCAAATTCAAAGTTCTACGCAATAACACTAACAATAAAGGCACATGCCATAACAACGTGAAATATTCATCCCTGCATATCGATGAAAATATGGTGGGGGAACTCCTGTCAATCCGTACGATAAGCTCACGCAAAAAGTCCTTGTCTATTTCGTGTAACACTGTATTCCGGACATGTTCCGGATTCCCCAACCTTGCCACACTGTATATTAAATATCCTAACAGGCCATTACTTACATTAGCAGGTATACCGGACACCGTATTGATTTCTTTAAATACGGCAGCGTCTATGTCCTTTAGGACTTCATCCACATCTCCTTCATAATAATGGTTCTCCATCAGGTAGTTGATTCCCCACCCAATACCAGCAAACCCGGTATCAAAAAAGGCATTCTTTTCCTTAGCCGCCCGTGCATATATACGGTCTATCAGATTATCGGCAAAGTCTTCCACCACCGGGTCCTTTTTTTCCCGGTTCAGGACAAATAAAGCCAAACACACTCCCGTGTCCCCTTTGAACAGTCCACCCCCCTCTTGTCGGTTCTGTCTCGCTCCCTCCATGATAAGGGAAAGCAAATGGTCTTTTGTAGTTTCCATCATTTTTTTCGGATTGATTTAAGATATTCCCTATGTTTAGCCACAGAAAAGACAGGATGCGGAATGGCACTGTTGATGCCTCTTGGATGCGACAAATGGAAAATCGGCCCCTCTATCCTTTCTATCGTAAATCCCATGTTTTTCCACCGCGCAAAACGTTCCCCGTCTTCTATCCCCCAACCGTAGAAATTTTCATTTTCCAAACCGCTGCGGATATAAGATTCCCGATTGGCCAAAAAAGCTCCTCCTACGGGGTTGGGAGGATACATTTCCGTCATAAAACGCCAATAATCCTGCAAGACTTTCAAATCACCATGCTTCAGGTATTCCCTCCGCAACACGGCAGAGGTGTCCAAAAAATATTTCTCATAGGGATAAACAAAATCCGTCCCTTGCCTCAATAATTCCACGGATTTGACTATTTGGGATGGCTGTGCCACCACATCCACGTCCCAAACCGAGACATAGGGCACCTCCACAGACCGGACCATCTGATTGATGTATCTTGTACGGTGCAAGATTGGGTCGTGGTCTTCCCTAAAGGCATAATGGACATTCGAAGGCAATAATTTTCCTAAGAAACCATTATAAAATGAATCGCATTCCCACAGATGGATGTTGGTCTCAAAATTGTCATTCAAATAGTGGGCCACATGCACGGCATTTTCCAATCTGACAATAGTGTCAAACCTGACTATCAGCAGGAATGCGACATCATGAAGAGGTATTTTATCTTGCTTTTCCATGCTTGGTTTACTTTAAGCGCATGACATTATGGTGTTTCAGGTTCTCCCGGGTTTTCGTAAAAATCCGGATGATATGGAACAACGGAGCATGCTTGAACTCCTCGAAATCCGTCGACTTCAACAGTTCCACTTTCAAGATGAAATCCTTGCCGAACTTGTAAGAAGACAAATCATTCATCAGGAAGAACTTGTTGGCCATATACATGCAAGGCGTGTCCTCCATCTGAGGGAAATAGGTCTTTCGTATGTCATCCAAAGAAAGGAGTTCCACTTTCTTTCCAAACGACGTGCAAGCAAAACGGGTATAATCCATACCATTAATCCGTACCGGGTTCTTATGGAAATCCTTTTGCGTCACTACGATCGAATCATTTTCCGTCTTTATTCCTTTTATGGTCAGAGGGCCGCCACTCACAATGTTGAACGTACGTAAAGAATCCATATTCACTCCTACCAGACTCTTTACAAACACTCCGTCCACTAAAGCACCGATAGCACTCTTATTAAAGTCCTCGGTGGACAATTCGTTCAAGAAACCATTTTGATCCGTATTTGAATCTACACATGCCGGAGGATTTTGCGCTTGAAGTAACATGCAAATACCCACATTCACCACGAGAATACTTACTCTTCTATGATTTCGTTTCATATAGACCTCCCTTTTTAACATTTATTCTTCTTTATCTGTTTCTTCTTCACGAAGCCCCGTTGCCTTTATGGCACCCAATACATCACCACCTGAAGCACTTCCTCTTGTACCAGTTGAGGGATCATAATACGTATACACACCATCCGAATAAGATTCAAAAATTACAGCATGTGACGTGCTCTCATCTACACGATAAGCTCCCATAATAAAACCACTTCCGGTTTTTTCGTCATCAAATAAAGACGAAATATCAGTATCCCCCGTTGTCCATCCCCCACTTCCGCTTGTATTGTCTACTATATCAAAATAGTTCGACATGTAATTTGCGATGTCCTCATTCAAAGCCCCACTTTCGTCAAACATAGAAGGACCATACAAACCATCTCCCGGCACTTTAGTACCCTCCCAACTGTCATTTAAGTTTCCCGCTCCATTGACATAATCATTCATAAAATAGCTTGGGGTACTACTTCCACCAAATTGTTCAGTGATGTATGCCATACAATCAAAGAAACAGTCATTAGTTCCTCCATACCCCCCTACGGTTTCACGCATCTCACGTTCCGATAATTCGGAATTCATACACTCGTCAAAAATAGACAACTTGTTCAGCTTTCTCATACGACTAAAAATTAAGTTAATATAAAAGGTAGACCTCTCACTTCAACTTCACAAAGTCAACAAAGAATAAAATATATTCTATTACTACTTGCAAAGTATGGAAAAATTTTCGATATTTGCAATAGTAATAATGAAAAACTTATGATATTTAACACATTCCCTCATGAATATCAAATGGACGCCAAGGATTGCGGACCTGCCTGTTTGAAAATCATTGCCAAATATTATGGCAAATACTATTCCTTGCAGTATTTGAGGGACCTTTGTGGCATCACACGCGAAGGGGTTTCACTTTTAGACATCAGCTATGCCGCAGAAAAGATTGGCTTACGCAGCCTTGCCATAAAAGCAACCCTACAGGATTTGATGGAAAGGGTACCGCTACCCTGTATCGTACACTGGAGGCACGACCACTTTATCGTAGTCTATAAAATCAAAAAAGGGCGGATATACGTGTCAGACCCGGCAAAAGGCCTGCTCTACTATCCGTTGCAAGAATTTATCAATCAATGGTATGAGCCCCAAAAAAGCTATGGAAAACTTATGGGACTACAACCCATGGCCAACTTCAAACAAATAGAAGCACACGAACGCATAGAACGGTTCAAGACATTGGAAAATTTCATGGGATATTTTACTCCTTATAAAAAGACCTTTGGCGTTCTGCTTTTTGCCATGCTGTTAGCCACAGGTTTACAAGCGTTATTGCCGTTCATATCCAAATCAGTCATAGACATCGGCATTTACACACAAGATATAACCTTTATCAATATGATGTTAGTGGGGAATATCGTATTGCTATTGAGTATCACATTATCCAACATCATGCGTAATTGGATCCTGATGCACATTTCCATGCGCGTAAACATTTCGCTCATTTCGGATTACCTGATCAAACTGATGAAACTTCCCGTGACATTCTTTGAAAACAAATTGGTAGGCGATATCCTGCAACGTGCCAACGACCATGAACGCATCCGCTCATTTATTATGAACAACTCCCTGAGTACTCTTTTTTCTGCTGTCACATTTGTAGTGTTCAGCATTATCCTTCTGGTCTATAATTCAGGGATTTTTTTCATTTTCCTTGCCGGAAACGCCTTATATGTCATTTGGGTACTCACGTTCCTGAGCGTCCGCAAGAAATTGGACTGGGAATATTTTGAACTGAATTCCAAAAACCAAAGTTTTTGGGTGGAAACTATTGGAAACATACAAGAAATCAAAATAAACAACTATGAAGACATAAAAAGGTGGAAATGGGAAACCATTCAAGCACGGATTTACAACCTCAATTTGAAAGTGCTTAACATAAACAATACCCAAATGCTTGGAGCCAATTTCATCAACAGCCTAACCAACATGGGAGTCACGTTTTTCTGCGCCGTGGCCGTCATCAACGGACAAATCACTTTCGGCATGATGATTTCCACACAATTCATTATAGGTATGATGAACGGCCCCATCATGCAATTTGTCAGTTTCATACAGTCTGCCCAATACGCGAAAATCAGCTTCATGCGCATCAATGAAATTCATAAATTGGAAGATGAAGACGATACATCCCCCATCATTTCCAACAGCCTTGCCTTACCCAAAGACAAGAGCTTGATAGTGAAAAATTTGTCGTTCAGATATTCACCGCACGCACCCATTGTATTGAAAAATATCAACTTGACTATCCCCGAGGGGAAAGTGACTGCCATTGTGGGGGACAGCGGATGTGGAAAATCCACCCTTCTGAAACTGCTCCTAAGAATGTATGTCCCATCATATGGGGAAATCAGTATCGGGCAAATGAACATCAACAATATCGGGTTGAGAGAGTGGCGTTCCAAATGCGGATGCGTGATGCAAGATGGCAAACTTTTCAACGACACCATTCAGAACAACATCGTATTGAACGAAGAAAACATAGACTATGATGCCCTGAAACGGGCTACAGAAGTAGCTTGCATCAACAAGGAAATAGAAGCCATGCCACAAGGCTACCAGACCACAATAGGAGAAATGGGAAGGGGGCTGAGCGGAGGACAGCGGCAACGCTTGCTTATAGCCCGCGCCCTATATAAAAACCCGGATTATCTTTTTTTGGACGAAGCCACAAATGCGTTGGACACCATCAATGAACAAAAAATCGTAAAAGCACTAAACAACGTATTCGTGAACCGCACGGTCATCATCATTGCCCATAGATTGAGCACCATACGGAAAGCCGACCAAATCGTAGTGCTCAAATCCGGTTCCATTATAGAAACGGGCAACCATGACCAACTGATGCAAAACAAACAATATTATTATCAACTGATACAGAACCAATATGAACTGGACACGAAAGAATAACACACAACTTCCAAGCACAAACAGGCGCAGCGAGGAAATCACCGACATCATCGACCGCATGCCGACCTCGTTCGGCCGAAAAATGGGTTGGTTGGTTACAATATTGGCCTTACTAATCCTGCTCCTTGGATGGGTGGTCAAGTACCCGGATACCGTGACAGGAGCCATAAAGATCAATTCGGATCATGCATCAGTAAAATTAGTATCCATGAGTTCGGGAAACATACACCTGATGATAGACGAGAACCAAACAAACATTTCCCGAGGCGATTACATCGCTGTCATTGAAAACCCGGCCTCTACATCCGACATGAAAAAAGTGGCTTCCTTGCTCGAAAAGTTCCATCCGGAAAAACTGACACGTGACAATGCCCATAACCCGTTTCCAGAAACGGTTTCCTTGGGAGAACTGAACGCCCAATATTATATATTCCTCACAGCATTGAAAAACCAAATCAGCTATTGGAAAGAAAATACGTACGAAAAACAACGAAAAGGCATCATGGACAACATTCGTTGGAACAAACGGCTTCAAACCTCTTCAAAAGAACTTTTGGAAACCGTAGGACGCAAATTGACCTTGTCTCAAAAATGGTTAGACAAATACACCGCAGCCAATAAAAACGACATCATAACATATGAATACGAAATAGACCAAGCTAAAAATGAATATCTTTCCACCATTCAGGAGGAACAAAGCCTGAAAAAGGAAATCATCAGCCTGCAAAAACAAACGGCCGACAATTGGAACAACTTGCACCTGCTTGATGTAGAACAAATGAATGAAGCACAAAAGCTGCATTTAAACCTGCTTACGGCTTACCAAGAATTGAGTGACAACATCAAGTCGTGGGAGCAACGTTATGTGTTTAAAGCACCGTTCGACGGAAAAGTAGACTTTTTGAAGTTTGTTTCGGAAAACCAATATATACAGGCCGGAGAACAAGTTTTCGGCATACTGCCATCCGAAAATAAAATATTCGGGCAACTTCTATTACCATCGATAGGAGCCGGAAAGGTGAGCAAAGGAAACAAGGTCGCCATCAAATTGGACAATTATCCTTACCGTGAATATGGCAGCATAGAAGGACGGGTGTATTCAATATCCATCCTCACTCAAACACAACAGTCTGCCGAAAATACAGTAGAAACCTACCTGATTACGGTAGAACTTCCCAATGGGCTGATTACCAATTACGGCGATACCTTAGATTTCCAATACGAACTTGGAGGCATTGCAGATATCATAGTCAAAGACCGACGTTTGTTAGAACGCTTATTTGATAATCTAAGTGTCAGGGAACTATAATGTAAACCATCATGGAAAAAACGTGTAAAAAAACACATAAACTCATTCTCCTTTTGGGAATCATACTTTTTCCCAAGCAAGCCTTGGGGCAAGTTTTGGACATGAGATTGGACCAGTGCATAGAAATAGCCATAAGACAGTCACCGGAAGTCCTCAAGCATAAACATGCCTTTTTATCTTCCTATTGGTTGTATAAAGCTTACCAAGCCGGCCTTAAACCCCAAGCTGTATTGCAAACCACTCCCATAGAATATAGCCGCACGTTTATCAAACGTTACGACTACACTCAAAATATAGATATCTACCGTCCGCAGCGTTATTGGGCCACGTCATTGGGTTTGTCTGTATCCCAAACCATACCTTTTACGGGAGGCACTCTCACCCTTTCTTCCGGATTGGACTATATCAGGAATATAGGAACGGACAACAACGAGCAATACTCAACCGTTCCTGTAAGCCTCGGTTATTCACAATCGCTGTTCGGTTATAATCCGTTAAAGTGGAGCAAGAAGATAGAGCCTCTAAAATACCAAATAGCCCGCCAAAAATATATCTATGCAATGGAGTCCACAATCCTTGAAACCGTCAACCGTTTTTTCGACTTGGCATTGCTGCAAGAAGAGCATAGGATGGCTTCGGAAACGCTGCATTCTTGCGATTCCCTGTATTCTGCCGGAAAAGAACGGTATAAAATGTCTGCCATATCAAAAGCGGACTTATTTGCCTTGCAAGTAGACCTCATCAATGCAGAGAATGCTTCCGTCCAAATAGCGCACCAAAAGGAAGAGGCTCTTTCTTCCTTTCTGCTATTTCTACAGATTGACAAGCCAAGGGACATTAAGTTGGAAATTCCGCCACTTCCTAAAATTTCTTCGATTTCCCCCCAGAAAGCAGTCAGCCTCATGCAAACAAATAATCCCAATGTATTGGAAGCCCACATGCAGGTTAGGGAATCGGAACAAGACTTGGAACGAATAAGGAAAACAACCGGGGTTGATGCCTCTTTTTCGGTCGGTATCGGATTCAACAAAGCTGCCGGAAAATTTCACGAAGCCTATTCCCACCTGCCAAGACAAGATTATTTCAGTATGAGCATAAAGGTTCCCATCTTGGATTGGGGAGCCGGAAAAAGCAAAAGGAATGCCGCCAAAAGCAATTTAGAACAAATCAAGGTTTCCGTAAACCAAAATATAGAAGACCTGAAAGAAAAAGTGTGGCAAACAACCCTGAGATTTAACCAAAACAGAATTTTGGCCGACAAAGCGAAAAAGGCATTCCAAATGGCACTATCGTCTTACCAAATATATAAATCACGTTTCATTTTAGGCAAAGAGGATGTCAGTGCCGTGACATTATCTTTGAACCGCCAACAAGAAGCACAACGTAATTACCAACAGACATTAAGCGATTACTGGACTTATTATTACACGATACGTACATTGACGTTGTATGATTTCGAAAAAGAAGAAAATTTATCTTATACATTACCTATTTACTAAATAAATCCATTAACTTTAATCTTATTAAGGACATGAAGCAAGTTATACTCTTTTTGAGCGGAAAATCTGATTTTTGCACCATAAAAAAATTCGACAAGCTGTCGATAATGAACAGAAATGACACAAATGATACGATATTTTTGTATCACCAAAAGGAACAAGAAATCCCGGATACAATTAAAAGTGTCCCACATTATACATTCACTTCCGATATTTTGCATAGTATGGGATATACCCCCATAGGACAACAACTATTGCCGGGCAGCAACCATTTCCCCTTGCTTAAGTTTTACTTATCACACCCAAACTATGACTACTATTGGCTCATAGAAGACGACGTGTATTTTAATGGTAATTGGGATTCTTTTTTCAACTTATTCACTACACATTCTTTTGACTTCATTTCAGCATATCTGAAAACTTATCAGGAAGAACCTGAATGGCCTTGGTGGAAGACCTTACACACAAGAAACAAATGCCTCGACAATAACAATAAGATACATTCTTTCAATCCGATATACAGATTGTCTGCCCGGGCACTTTCATATATCCACGAAGCACTTTCAAATGGTTGGAGCGGGCATCATGAAGTATTAATCCCCACCTTGCTGTCTTTACGGGGATGCAGTATAGCCGATATGGGTGGGGATGGTTATTATGTGATTAAAGGATTTCACAACAAACTTTACGATAAAAACACCTTTTCACACCTCCCGTTAAGACCCCAAGAAAAAAAGGTTGGTATGCTTTACCATCCCATAAAAGAAAAGTATATGCCCACAACATATAAACTAAAAAAACATTGCGTAATCTCAGCCGTAGGTTCCAAAAGCCTGCACAAAGAATGGTCGAAAGGCGAAGAGTCCGCCTTTTTCGACTTACATTTAATCGTATATGACCAATCGTTCAATCATTTTTATGACGATTCAGACTTTATCAGTTACAGCAAAGGATACAAACTAAAATTGGTTTTTGATTATTTACAACATCATCCGGAGTATTTGGAACACTATGAATATTTCTTTATCCCAGACGATGATATTCAAACTGACGCTTCCCAAATAGCCCGATTGTTCGAGCTAATGGAAAAATATCATTTGGAAATAGCGCAGCCCTCTTTGTCCGAATCCTATTTTAGCCATCCGCATACTTTACGTGACAAGTATTGCCTTTTACGTTATACCAACTTCGTGGAAATGATGCTTCCCTGTTTTTCACGGCAAGCGTTAAAAAAGGTATTACATACATTCAACTCCAATGAAAGCGGATGGGGAACAGAATACCATTGGGCTAAACTCATTGGCTCAAACCATCAGGATATGGCAATCATAGACCAAATCCACATGGTACATACCCGTCCTATCCAATCTTTCAATCCAAAAAATGCACAAGAAGCGTCTGAATATATCAAAAAATACAAATTAGATACTCACGTCTACGAATGGGGATACATCCCCCGCTCCCATGGCCATACGACAAATATCATCAACCGCGACCAATACAAACAAATCATCAAGATGTCTGAAGCCTCGGCCTCAAATATCATGAATTTAATAAGAAGCAACAAAATCACCGGATTTGGATTGGACGGAATCACAGGCTGCGCGTTGTTTCTCGCAGCATACTCAAGAATATCTGAAAAAAAGCTCTTTGCGGACATGTCCTTGACCCTCATCGAGGGGATTGGGAAAAAAGCGTCTTTATTCAGGAATGACATGAATCTTGTTTCCGGACTACCAGGATACTGTTGGTGTGTTGAATGGTTGGCACAAAACGGATTCATCTACAATGATACCAATGACATACTAATCGAAGCATGCACATTCATTAACAAAAAGGTAAAAACAGACTTAGAGATTCTACCCGCAGGACAACTTTCGGGATTGGTATGGTACTATTCCGCAAGATTGTCTAATTCGGAGAACAGCCAACACACAATCTATAAAGAAGAATGTGAAATACTCGATGAAATCGTAAAAACACTTAAAAACAAGGATGTCAGCAACATTCCTGAAATTAACACGAACGGAATTTCTTTGCTTTTCAAATTCTTTATCCCTTATTGGGAAATGGCCACTTCTTCATCAGAATCCCCCTATCTCAAAATATTGCAAATGGCATGGCATTCACTGTTCCTCACTTCTCGAATTCTATTCCCGGAAATAGGCTATATGAATAATGCGAATCAGAAGTTGGCTCCCTGATTCGCATTAATATCAAAAAGTTGGGAATAATATATAAAATGGAATTTGCTGATACAACAGAACATATCATCATCCCACTATGCTTTGATTTTGTTACCCCCTTTAAAAACAAGCGTGCTTTTTTTTAATATCGGAGGAAGCACAAACAGATATCATATATCAAAAGAAACGAACGACATTACGTAAGGCTATAATAATGATAAAAAACAAGATGAAAAGAAAATTGCATTGACAGATGTAGGCCCAATAGCATACAAAACCGCCCGTACATCCTGTACCAAACGATTTTTCGTTCTAAGCTAAACGATTTTTCAATCTGCTGAGAACGGTTTCCGAACGTACCGACATCCATTTTACGGGCTTTGCCGTACCGTACACCGGGTAAAAAGGAGGTGTGAATGTTTTCCGAAGGGTGTTCTCCCCTCCCTAACCTCCCACAAACAGTTTTTCGCCCGGAAGGGTTCGCTTCCTTCATACCTATTCTATATCAACGTTTTAAGGTGAACTTTCTGACTTTACATCCTTCACCGGGACTTCACCGGAAAATGAGGAAACAGTATACTGACTCCAATTTACAAATGTAAATCATCTGGTAATTAACAGGGTTACGGTGAAGGACTTGACAAGGGGCTTTTCATGTTGTATATTTGCAAACGAAAAAACACCGAAAACACAAAGCCTATGGACTTCAAAAAGATTGCATGCACCGCCGTAAGACGGTGGAACGAAAAACGTATGGGAGGAAGGGCGAAGGACGTGCCCCGCGATGCTACGCCGCAGGCGGCAACAACTGTAGCCACAGCCAAAACCGACGCGGCCAAAACC
>OJMG01002829.1_pt1 | contig 14104 bp, 12 predicted proteins | sample 1597141 | NCBI WGS metagenome assembly OJMG01 (sample SAMEA2452119, study PRJEB22498) | human gut metagenome | biome: human feces; feature: human gut; material: feces | place: Australia | collected 2012 | reverse complement strand
GAAGAAGAATGTGAAGGAGTTACAAGGGGATATTATCTAGGCAGAGGCTGGCAGGATGTGCCGGAGCAGGAAAGAGAGGAAATTTGGGAAAAAGGTAAGGATTGGATGCTTTTATTTCAGGTGGGAACAATAGATGGATACGATGATGAATACAGATGGGAATATCAAGGAAACCTTTATTTTTGGATAAAAAAGCAGGATTTAAAGATGCGAAATTTTGAAAATGTATGGTTGATTTTGCAGTGTTTATAAATAATAAAAGAGTCTGGAACGTTCCGACTCTTTTATTTTTCTCATCGCAAGAGTATAATAGACTCATCTGAAAATGTACAAAATAGTATGGAGTGTGAGTGAAAAAATGAAGCGATTTTTTTCAAATGAGGATTTGAAAAAACTGATTGTACCGCTCATTATTGAGCAGGCGCTGGCATTGAGCATCGGACTGTTTGATACGCTGATGGTCTCCTCGTGCGGCGAGGCGGCGGTGTCGGGAGTATCGTTGGTAGATCAGATTATGGTGCTGTTGATCAATGCATTTTCAGCACTGGCTACGGGAGGAGCAGTCGTTGCGGGGCAGTTCCTGGGACAGGACAGACGGGAAGAAGCCTGTAAGTCGGCAACGCAGATGGTATGGTTTATCACGATCTGTGCAATCGGCATTACAGTGCTTGTATATCTGGGAAAATCCTTTATTTTACATACAGTATTTGGAAAAATCGACCAGGATGTGATGCATCATGCAGACATTTACCTGCTGATCGTGGCGGCATCGATTCCATTCATGGCACTGTATAACGGAGGAGCGGCGATCTTCCGTACAATGGGCAATTCGAAGGTAACAATGCAAATATCGATCATCATGAACGTTATTAATATAGGAGGAAATGCGATCCTGATCTATGGTTTTCACCGTGGAACGGAAGGAGTTGCGATTCTGGTGTCAAGGATGACGGCGGCGATTATTATAATTGCGCTATTGTGTGATGAGAAACGGACACTTCACATAGAACGGACCTGGCGTTACCGAATTAACTGGGAAATGGTTAAGAAGATTCTAAGTATCGGTGTGCCGAATGGCCTGGAGAACAGTATGTTCCAGCTTGGAAAGATTATCGTGCTCAGCCTGGTATCGACATTCGGAACCTATGCGATTGCGGCAAATGCGGTGTCAAATGCAATCGCATTGTTCCAGATCCTTCCGGGAATGGCAATTACGCTGGCAATCACACCGGTTATTTCCAGATGTGTGGGTGCGGGTGATTATGAACAGGCGAAGTATTATAATAAGAAATTAATGCTCATTACTTATGTCAGTATGACTGCGATGGTATTATTTATATTCTCCTTACTGCCATTTATATTAAATGCATATAACCTGTCCGATCTTACAGAAAAGACGACGGCGGATATCATACATTTCCACGGAATCGGTGCGATATTTATCTGGCCGGTTGCGTTCAGCCTGCCTGCGACGTTCCGTGCAGCGGGTGATGCGAAGGCATGTATGTACATTTCGAACATATCCATGTGGATCTTCCGAATCGGATTCAGTTACGTGCTTGGAAAATATATGGGAATGGGTGTATTCGGTATCTGGGTTGCGATGGTGATCGACTGGGTATTCCGGGCAATGTGTTTCGTGATCCGGTATTTCAAAGGAAGTTGGAAGAAAAATGCGATTGTATAGGATAGAAAACGTTTGTCAGCAGATAGTTGCTAGTTATGATAGAAAAAGTCTGGTTTATCGGAGAAAAGATAGAAGTCCCTTGTAAAAACGGGACTTCTATTTTATAATAAAGGTTAGCCATATAGAAAACAAATAGGAGGAAGTTCTTGTGAAAAAAGAATTAGTAATTGTCATTGACTTTGGTGGACAGTACAATCAGCTGGTAGCAAGACGTGTCAGAGAATGCAATGTATATTGCGAAATCTATTCTTACAAGACAGATCTTGAGAAGATTAAAGCGATGAATCCGAAGGGAATCATCCTTACCGGCGGACCAAACAGCTGCTATGAGGCAGATTCACCGACTTACCAGAAAGAATTATTCGAGCTTGGTATTCCGGTACTTGGACTTTGCTACGGAGCACAGCTCATGATGCATGTCCTTGGCGGAAAAGTTGAGAAAGCAGATGTCAGCGAGTACGGCAAGACAGAGCTTCTCATTGATAAAAAAGATTCCAAGATCTTCAAAAACGTATCCGACAAAACAATCTGCTGGATGAGCCATACAGATTACATTTCTCAGGCTGCACCGGGATTCGAGATCGCTGCACACACTGCAGACTGTCCGGTAGCAACTGCACAGAATGAGGAGAAGAAACTGTATGCGATCCAGTTCCATCCGGAAGTACTGCACACAGTTGAAGGAAAGACCATGCTGTCCAACTTCGTACTTGGTGTCTGTGAATGCGCCGGAGACTGGAAAATGGATGCCTTTGTTGAGCACACGATCAAAGAGATCCGTGAGAAAGTCGGCGATGGAAAAGTTCTTCTTGCTCTGTCCGGTGGTGTAGATTCCTCCGTAGCAGCAGGACTTCTTTCCAGAGCGATCGGCAAGCAGCTTACCTGTGTATTCGTAGATCATGGCCTTCTCCGTAAAGATGAGGGTGATGAGGTTGAAGGCGTATTCGGACCGAACGGTCAGTTTGACCTGAACTTTATCCGTGTAAACGCACAGCAGAGATATTACGACAAGCTTGCAGGCGTTACAGAGCCTGAGGCGAAACGTAAGATCATCGGTGAAGAATTTATCCGTATCTTCGAGGAAGAAGCCAAGAAGATCGGTGCTGTAGATTTCCTTGCACAGGGAACTATTTATCCGGACGTTGTAGAGAGCGGTCTTGGCGGAGAATCCGCAGTGATCAAATCTCACCACAACGTAGGAGGACTTCCGGATTTCGTTGATTTCAAAGAAATCATCGAGCCACTCCGTGACCTGTTCAAAGACGAAGTTCGTAAAGCAGGTCTTGAGCTTGGAATTCCGGAAAGACTGGTATTTCGTCAGCCATTCCCAGGCCCGGGACTTGGAATCCGTATCATCGGAGAAGTCACCGAAGAAAAAGTACGCATCGTACAGGATGCAGACTACATCTACCGTGAAGAAGTCGACAAAGCAGCCGCCGACTACAAGAAAGAACACGGAGAAGATCCGTCCTGGATGCCGAACCAGTACTTTGCAGCCCTTACAAATATGCGAAGCGTAGGTGTAATGGGAGACTTCAGAACATACGATTATGCAGTGGCGCTTCGCGCCGTTAAGACCATTGACTTCATGACTGCGGAGTCTGCTGAGATTCCTTATGCAGTACTTAATAAGGTGATGAACCGTATTATTAATGAAGTTAAGGGCGTAAACCGCGTATTCTATGATCTTACAAGTAAGCCGCCTGGAACGATTGAGTTTGAGTAAAGGCAAAAAGACTGAAAAATAGAAAAATTTACAATAAAGGCTGCAGAAATGGATAATTTTTGCAGCCTTTATTTAGTGTCAGATGGAAGTCTGTGAGTTGAAAAATATTATTATATATTTGTTAAGGAAAAAGCAATTGAAAATAGTTCAATTGCTTTTTGAGTTTATATTGTTATTCATTTGGTTATATCTTTATATTATTATTAATTTGTTAAAAGCTATTGACACGGAGAGATAAAAGGAATATTATAAAGCTGTAATGAAAAAGAGCTACCTAGTACTGGTAATACTAAGTAGCTCATCATAGGAAATGCAATCCAAATAATTTGAATAGCATCCAGCACATCTATTCTAAATTATTTCTCGATTTTTGTAAACCCTTTCTATGATATTTTCATTACAACAATGAATCTGCAGATTCAATAAAAATATCATAAGGAGGCTTTTATCATGAAAGCAATTAAAATCAAAATGAAGCGTAACTGTGGCAATTCCGGAAATGTACAGGACATTGATTCTATCTATATAGATCAGACAAGTACATACTGGAAGAAATCAGAAGTTTACGACTATCTGCAAAAATTTCCTAAAACCATTACCGTAAATATTTCACCATATCCATATCTTATTCCTGCAATAAGTTCACAGGGTGAGAAATATGTTCGTTCTGTGGCGAATAGTACATCGAAAGATAATCTGATGATGTTACCACGGGAATAATGATTAACGGTTTGTCAGCAAGGCAGATATATAAATCGAACATTTCTTCGATATCTGTCTTGCGTTAAGGCTATAATCCTGATAAAATATAGTAAAAATATATAAAAAATAAAAATTTAATACTGTAAAAATAGGCATATAACACAAGGAGTACTGAATGGAAGATAAAGAAATAAGTATTCCGGAAACGGAAGAATGTACACTGGCCCATGTAGACTATGAAACACAAAGAATCCAGTCTATGCAGGAACACGCAGGAAATGTTGCTCTTTTTTTAAGTAATGTCTGTGAACTTCCAGAATTGAAAAACCTTGTAGAATTAGCTGGAATTCTTCATGATGCAGGAAAGCTTGGCACAAAAAATCAGGATGATTTTAAGAATATTCTGAAGCTGGGTGATAAGGTACATAAACATGGACTGGATCATTCTACTGCCGGTGGAAGACTTGCGCTTGAATTAATAAAGGAATGGCCTGTCTCGGAATTTATCAGTACATTGATTTATTTTCATCATGGAATGGAAGATTGTATTAATCTGGAAAATGGCCAGAGTTTACAGGAACGACGTTTGAAAAAAGAAATTGAGTATGCATACATTAAAGAAAAATTTTTCCGGATTTATGATATAAAAACGTTGAAGAAATCCGGAGAGGAGGCAATTCAGTCATATCAAAAAATCTTTAATAATATAAATGAATTTGTTAAAAAACAAGATCCTTCCGGAAAAAAATATGGAAGCAGATATTTTTATCTGGGAATGTATTTGAGAATTGCGTTGTCTTTGCTGACTGATAGTGACTGGACAGATACAGCATGTTTTTTTCAGAATATCCCTTTATCGAAAAGAATTTCGCAGGAAGAGACTCAGGAAATATGGCAGAAGTGTATACATAATTTTGAACAGTATTTGAAAAATGAAATTCAGAATAATCCGGACAATGGAAATCAGCTGAACAGTTTTCGACAGGAGATATCTGACTCCTGTCGGAAGGCAGCAGAAACGAATCAGAAACTATATCGTCTAACGGTGCCAACTGGTGCTGGAAAAACGCTCAGTAGTCTTCGATTCGCACTCTATCATGCAAGGAAAGAACAAAAAAATCGTATTATTTATATAGCCCCCTTCACATCTATTTTGGAACAGAACGCAGAGGAAATTCGAAAAGCAACGGGATTGCCCTCTGTTGTATTGGAACATCACTGTAATGTGATCTGTGAAGAAGGAGAAGAGGAAAAATATCGAAATTTCACAGAGACCTGGGACTCACCAATTATTGTAACGACAGCAGTGCAGATTTTAAATACGTTATTTTCTGATCAGAAGAGTTGTATTCGTAGAATGCATAATCTATGCAACAGCGTTATTATATTTGATGAAGTGCAGGCAATTCCGGTTAAATGCACAGAACTTTTTAATCTGGCTGTGAATTTTCTTTCTCAGTTTTGCGGAACAACAGTGGTATTATGTTCTGCTACACAGCCGACACTGGCTTCTCTTGAAGAAAATAATATCTGCAGGTGTGTGGAGATGTCAGGAGAATCTGAAAAATATGCAAAAGCTTTTAAAAGAGTTGAGATTATCGATGAAACAGAAAGATACTCTGGAGGGATGGAAACAGAAGATTTAAGAGATTTTGTATTAGAAAAAACAGAGGAATATAGAAGTACTTTAGTAATTGTAAATACTACAAAATGTGCATTTGAAGTATTTCAAAAACTGGAAGACAGCTGTACGGAGGAATATGCGATTTTCCATCTGAGCAATAATATGTGTCCACAACATAAGCTGGATACTTTGAAAGAAATAAGAAATGTATTAAGAAAAAAATCAAAGAAGATTATTTGTGTCAGCACACAGGTTGTGGAAGCTGGAGTGAATTTTTCTTTCGGATGTGTGATCCGGTCAAAAGCTGGTTTTGACAATGTTATTCAGGCAGCAGGAAGATGCAACCGACATAAAGAGTTGGGAAGAATGGGGGCAGTTTATATTGTGCAAATGTCCCAGGAGGCAGAGAAACTGGAACATTTGAGAGAAATAAGAAACGCACAGGCTGCTTTACAAAAGGTGCTTGATGATTTTAAGCATGATAAGAAAAAGTTTAATTATGCATTGGATTCAGAAATAGCTATAAAATTTTATTATTCAGTGTATCATACACAGTTAAGAAAGTCAGAAACGAAATTTCCGGCTGAAGTATATAATGTGCCTGTAACATTAGTGGATCTGTTGGGGAAAAACCAAACAGGTCGGAATCAATATCGACGAAAACATGAAGGAAAAATGTATATAAAACTTCCGCAGGCTTTCCAGACTGCAGGACATGAGTTTGAAGTGATTTCTGATACTTATAAAGTAAGCGTTGTTGTTCCATATGAAACCGAGGCATATCAGTTGCTGGAAGAACTGTCACAAGTGCGAACAGAAACAGAGAAGAAAAAGATATTGAGAAAATTACAGAGGTACACGGTCGGGATTTCGGAAATCAGAAAAGATAAACTGGGAAATGCCATATATGAAACTAGTGAAGGGATTCTGGTGTTGAGTGATGGATATTATGATAAAAAAGTGGGTGTTGTGGATGAGCCAAAGATGGATTTTTGCAATATGTAAAGGTGGTGAGAAGCATGAAAAAATATAGAAATACAATAGAATTTGAAGTATATGGTCCATATGCACTTTTTTCTGATCCCGTTATGCGGGTCGGTGGAGAAAAGACAAGTTATCATATTCCGACATATGAGGCCTTACGTGGAATTGTGGAAAGCATTTACTGGAAGCCCACGATCATGTGGATCGTAGATGCAGTAAGAGTAATGAATCCGATTCAGACAGAAACAAAAGGTATCCGTCCGATCGCATATAATGGTGGCAATGAGCTTGCATACTATACGTATCTGAAAGATGTTCGTTATCAGGTGCGTGCGCATTTTGAAATAAATTATAATCATACAGAATTGAAAGATGATCGAAATGAGTATAAACATCATAATATTGCTAAACGGATGGTGAAGCGAGGCGGACGCAGAGATATTTTCCTTGGAACAAGAGAGTGTCAGGCTTTTGAAGAACCTTGTACATTTGGCGAGGGAGAAAGCTTTTATGATACGATGACCGGAGAAGTAGATTACGGTTTTATGTATCATGGCATAACATATGCGGATGAAGCTGTTTTGGAAGAAGATAAGGGTAAAATGATAGTGCGTTTCTGGAAACCGGTTATGAAGAAGGGGGGAATTATAGAATTTATAAAACCGGAAGAATGTACACAGAAAAGACACATCAGAGAAATGGAACGTAAAATTTTTGGAAAAGATAATTTCACAGGTTTAAAGGAATTTACCAGTGAGGAGGTGGGAGAGTGAGCTGGGTAAACGAACTCATTGATCTGTATGAGATAAACAGTGACAAAATAGGTGTCATTGAGTATCGGGGAGAAATGCCATACGTTCTTTTGCCACCGTTTCATACTACTGTGACTGCACAGATAACAGTAACTATTGATCAGGATGGTAATTTTATGAATGCAGAACCGGTAGATCTTAATGATAAATTAACGATCATACCGGTTACAGAAAAATCGGGAAGTCGTACAGCAGGAAAGGAACCACATCCTTTGTGTGATAATCTGAGATATCTTGCAGGAGATTATACCCAATATTATAAGGATGATGGAATTTGTCATGAACTGTATATTTCTCAGCTGAAAGAATGGGTAGAATCGGAATACTGCCATGAGAAGGTCCGGGCAATTTATTTATATCTGAAAAAAAATACTCTGATCTCTGATCTGGTTGATAAAAAGATTATAAAATTGGATGAACAGAATCAGATTGATGACAAAGAAAATATTCAGGGAATTGTGCAGACGAAAGCATTTGTACGTTTTATCATTCGTTCGTCAAATTCAGATCTTTTTGAATTAAAAACAGATGAATGCTGGAAAGACAGAACACTTCAGGATTGTTATATAAATTATGTGCGGTCCCGGGAAAAAGAGAAAGGCTTGTGCTATCTTACCGGAAATATGGAGGCTATTTCTTATCTTCATTCTAAAAAAATCCGTAATGAAGGTGACGGAGCAAAGCTGATCTCATCAAATGACAGTCAGAATTTTACTTATCGGGGACGGTTTGTAAGTAAGGAAGAGGCTTTTGCAGTAGGAAATGAAACCTCTCAGAAAATTCATAATGCATTGAAGTGGATTATTCGGAAACAGGGAACATTTTTTGATACTTTGGCAGTTGTTACATGGGAATCTAATCGACTGAGTATGCCAAGATGGAATGTAGATACAGAAATGATTACATCGGAATATGCTTGGGATGATGAAGAACCTGAAGAAGAAATCATATCAGATGGAAATGCAGTCACAGCTGAAAAATTTTACAGAGCGCTTCGAGGATATGGGAAAAAGGTAGATAATACATCAGCAATGATCTTGCTTGGCTTTCATGCGGCCACACCGGGAAGATTGTCCATGGTTGAGGAGATGACGCTAGATTCTGCGCGATATCTGGAGAATATAAAGAAATGGCATGAGAGCTGCAACTGGATTCATGAGAAATGGAAAGGTAAAGAAAAAATAGAGTTTTCCGGAATGGTTGGCGTTAAAGATGTAGCAGAGATTCTGTTTGGCATAGAAAGTAAAGGCGGACTTGCGATTGCGGATGCAAACGGAAAGAAAATGTATGCGGAAGTTGCGAGAAGATTAATTCCATGTATCTGGAAAGGAACCGAAATCCCGCATGATTATGTGAACAGAGCTGTGCTTAAGGCGTCTAATCCATTAACATATAGAGATCGCAAAAATTGGGAAAGGGTTTTAACGTTAGCATGTTCGCTGGTGAAAAAAGATAGAAAAAAGGAGGAATGGAATGTGGCATTAGATAAAAATCAAAAAGACAGAAATTATTTATATGGACGTTTACTGGCAGTGGCAGATCGGATTGAATATCGTACTTATGATGATGGAGATAAAGCAAGGGTTACAAATGCAAAAAGATACATGAGTACTTTTTCCCAGAGACCTTTTGAAACATGGAAGGTGATTGAAGAAAATATCCAGCCATATATGAATAAATTGGGGATTGCGGAGAGGCGTTTTTATGAAAATCTGTTAGATGATATTTATGAATTATTTGAAATAGATAGTTTCAAGGATAATAAAAAATTGGATGGTTTATATCTTCTTGGTTTTCACAGCCAGGCTTATGATCTGAAACTGAAAAAGGAAGATTCCAAAGAAAAGGAAGAGGAGGAATAAACGATGAGTGAATTAAAAGGAAAAATTGATTTTACTTTATTTGTAAGTGCTGATAATGCGAATCCAAATGGAGATCCATTAAATGGAAACCGTCCAAGGATCAACATGGATGGATATGGTGAAATATCAGATGTGTGCATTAAAAGAAAAATCAGAAATCGTCTTCAGGATCTTGGACAGAAGATTTTTGTACAGTCAGATGATCGTACAGATGACCCTTATACCAGTCTGAAAGACCGTGCAGATGGATGTGAGGAACTGAAAGCCCAGATGGGAAATAAGAAAAATGCGAATCGAGACGCATGTGCGGCGATTGCTTGCAGAGAGTGGTTGGATGTCAGAGCTTTTGGTCAGGTCTTTGCATTTAAAGGAATTCCTGTATCATTTGGCGTAAGAGGACCTGTTTCCATTCATCAGGCGATCAGTCTTTCGCCAATCGATATCATCAGCATGCAGATTACTAAAAGTGTAAACAGTGAATCTGGAAAAGAGAGTAAGGCTTCGGACACCATGGGCACGAAACACCGAGTGGGATTTGCGGTATATAAAGTAATGGGAAGTGTAAACGTTCAACTTGCTGAAAAAACAGGATTTAGTCAGGAAGACGCAGAATTACTGAAAGAAGCATTAAAAACATTATTTGAAAATGATGCTTCTTCTGCAAGGCCAGAGGGAAGTATGGAAGTCTGCAAAATGTACTGGTGGCAGCATGATGAAAAAACTCCTGCTGTTTCCAGTGGGAAAATTCAGAGAGGTTTTGAGATTAAACCTAAGAAGGAGCATCCGAGAGAATTTACAGATTACGAAATTTCGTGGCATGTAGATGGATGCAAAGAGCCGGAGGGAATTTGATTTTGTATAAGGAAGAAGATTTTCTTCAGTTATCTGGAATCCAGCATTTTGAATTTTGCCGAAGACAGTGGGCATTGGCTTACATAGAGTTACAGTGGCAGGAAAATGTCAGAACAGTCGAAGGAAAAATTCTTCATGAAAACGCACATGATGCAAGTATGAAAGAAAAAAGAGGGGATCTTTTGACCGTACGTGCAATGCCGATTCACTCCCGGGAAATGGGAGTGAGCGGCGAATGTGATGTAGTAGAATTTCATAAAGTAAAAGATGGAATTCATCTGGCCGGGAAGGAAGGGGTTTATAAGGCAGTTCCAATAGAATACAAAAGAGGACGGCCGAAAACAGATGATTCGGATATTCTTCAGGTGGCGGCACAGGCAATGTGTCTGGAAGAAATGTTATGTTGTACTATATCCTATGGATATATCTTTTACGGAGAGACAAGGCATCGCATGAAAGTAGAATTCACAGATGAAGTGAGGGAAAAGGTTCGTAAGATATTTACAGAAATGCATAAATATTATGAACAGCGATATACACCGAAAGTAAAGACAAGCAAAAAGTGTAATGCCTGTTCTTTGAAAGATATTTGTATTCCTGTTCTGAATAAAAAGAAGTCTGTTTCCGGGTATATTGACAGGATAATTGCGGAAGAGGAAAAAGAATGAAAAGGCTTTTGAATACGTTGTATGTAACAACTGGAAATAAGTATTTGTCCCTGGATGGAGAAAATGTAGTTGTTTTGGAAGAACAGAAAGAGATTGGTAGAATTCCTCTGCATAATCTTCAGGCAATCATTACATTTGGTTATACGGGGGCCAGTCCAGCACTTATGGGAGCGTGTGCACAGAGAAATATAGATCTTTCTTTTATGTCTGGAAATGGAAGGTTTCTGGCCAGAGTTACCGGTGAGGTAAAGGGAAATGTGACATTGAGAAAACAGCAGTACCGAATCAGCGATAACAAAGAAGAAAGTATACATATAGCAAGAAATTTTATTCTTGGAAAAGTCTATAATTCCAGACGGGTTTTAGAAAGAGCTATAAGAGATTATACGTTGCGTCTTGATGTAGAAACTATAAAAAAGAAATCTTTGTTTCTTGTACAGAGCATGGGGAAAATAAGAGGATGCGAAAGTGCGGATGAATTATTAGGGTTAGAAGGAGAAGCTGCTTCTGTTTATTTTTCTGTGTTTGATGAACTAATCCTGCAACAGAAAGAAGAATTTTATTTTCATGGAAGAAATAAGAGGCCGCCTTTGGATAACGTTAATGCGATGTTGTCGTTTGGATATTCTTTGTTGGCAGGAATGTGTGGGGCTGCTCTGGAAGCAGTGGGTCTTGATCCATATGTTGGATTTTTTCATACAGACAGACCTGGACGTATGTCGTTGGCACTGGATTTGATGGAAGAATTCAGAAGTGTTATGGTAGATCGGTTTGTTTTGACACTGATCAATAAAAGAATTATGAAGGAAAAATATTTCATAAAAAAAGAAAATGAAGCGGTTATTATGACGGATGAAGGACGAAAAGCTTTTTTATCAGCCTGGCAGTCTAAAAAACAGGAGACTATTAAACATCCATTTCTGGATGAGAAGATAGAATGGGGAATGGCTCCGTATGTTCAGAGTATGCTGTTGGCGAGATACCTAAGAGGAGATTTGGATGAATATCCGCCATTTTTCTGGAAGTAGGTGAGATAATGCTGGTTTTGATAACATATGATGTGAATACACAAACGGCGGCAGGAAGAAAACGTCTGCGTAAAGTTGCAAAAGAGTGTACTAATTATGGACAGCGAGTACAAAATTCTGTATTTGAGTGCCAGATGGACGCAACAAAATGCAGACAGGTGAAGAATATCCTGGAGAATATCATAGATAAAGAAGTGGATAGCTTAAGATTCTATTATCTGGGTGAAAAGTACAAAAATAAAGTAGAACATATTGGTGCAAAACCTGGCTTTGATGTTACAGATACCTTAATATTATAGTGCGAAAGGTAAGTTCACAGAAATACTCCAGAACATTCGCACCAGGAAATACATATAGTTTACAAGAAAAATAATTTAAAATATGATGATTTGAATAAAAAATAAGACTAATATGTATAATAAGTAGAAAAATCAGTTTTGGATAAATATGTTTTTGTCTGAAATTGCTGTCAGCCTCCTTGTGAGGCTGTGAGTTGAAATATGTATAAAGTTTGTGTGGTAATCCCGTGCCAAGCGTCAGCCTCCTTGTGAGGCTGTGAGTTGAAATATGCTGCAGTTCAGTATGCGAGAAGTTCGCTTGGTCAGCCTCCTTGTGAGGCTGTGAGTTGAAATGATTCTTGACGATGATAACAGTCCGACCGTTTTGCGTCAGCCTCCTTGTGAGGCTGTGAGTTGAAATAATGTAACCGTAAACGTTACAGATGAAACAATCGTCAGCCTCCTTGTGAGGCTGTGAGTTGAAATATTACTATTTTATCCAAAAATTCTCCCAGAACCGTCAGCCTCCTTGTGAGGCTGTGAGTTGAAATATCCGTACTTCTGACAGCTGGGCAAACCAGGTGCGTCAGCCTCCTTGTGAGGCTGTGAGTTGAAATTCTTCAGAAACATCGAATATATAGAAAGCCGTGGTCGTCAGCCTCCTTGTGAGGCTGTGAGTTGAAATACTGACTGTGCAGAAAGTAGTAGCTTTCCAGTTGGTCAGCCTCCTTGTGAGGCTGTGAGTTGAAATGATGTACTCTTAAGATTGCAAATTTAATACCGGCGTCAGCCTCCTTGTGAGGCTGTGAGTTGAAATGCCACCACACCGGCAGCACTGGAAGTGTTTCCCTCGTCAGCCTCCTTGTGAGGCTGTGAGTTGAAATATTCCTTGTCAGCATACCGTTCTCCTTTCTAATCGTCAGCCTCCTTGTGAGGCTGTGAGTTGAAATTCTTACTTCTTTTTTTAAGTATCTCGTACATGGAGTCAGCCTCCTTGTGAGGCTGTGAGTTGAAATACTGACTGACCGATATATCCATGAGTTTCGGTACGTCAGCCTCCTTGTGAGGCTGTGAGTTGAAATGCACAGGACAGACATTGCAGCTGAAGATGGTCGGTCAGCCTCCTTGTGAGGCTGTGAGTTGAAATTGAAATATGACCAGCGGTTCTCAGATGTCTGTACCGGTCAGCCTCCTTGTGAGGCTGTGAGTTGAAATACAAACAGTCTTTGAAGCTGGCTGCAACCTGTAGGTCAGCCTCCTTGTGAGGCTGTGAGTTGAAATACCATCGGAGCTGTTTTGGGATCAACTGTAAGCTGTCAGCCTCCTTGTGAGGCTGTGAGTTGAAATGCCTGTGCCGATAAAATCCATTCTTGATACTGTGGTCAGCCTCCTTGTGAGGCTGTGAGTTGAAATATTGCGAAGGATATAACAATGAGCTAGATATTCCGTCAGCCTCCTTGTGAGGCTGTGAGTTGAAATACGATGTTATCAATTGGAAAAATGTGGGCCCCAGTCAGCCTCCTTGTGAGGCTGTGAGTTGAAATACTCTGGGAAAACTACAGTGTTAATTAACAAGGGGTCAGCCTCCTTGTGAGGCTGTGAGTTGAAATAAATGCAAATGCAGTATATACAGACGGTTGTTCGGTCAGCCTCCTTGTGAGGCTGTGAGTTGAAATACACCGGGCAGCTGCTTGGCGAATGAAAGGGGTGAGTCAGCCTCCTTGTGAGGCTGTGAGTTGAAATATAGTAAAAGCGAAGGGTTTCTCGCAGAAGTAACGTCAGCCTCCTTGTGAGGCTGTGAGTTGAAATTTCCGCGTGGTACATCGGCATGTACGCCCTGTTACCGTCAGCCTCCTTGTGAGGCTGTGAGTTGAAATACCA
>OJMG01002824.1_pt1 | contig 14126 bp, 15 predicted proteins | sample 1597141 | NCBI WGS metagenome assembly OJMG01 (sample SAMEA2452119, study PRJEB22498) | human gut metagenome | biome: human feces; feature: human gut; material: feces | place: Australia | collected 2012 | reverse complement strand
GGTATGGCAAACGGAATCGCTTATCTGACCAAGAACGTAGCAGAAGGTAAGGATCTGATGGCTGATACCAGTGATTTCAATATCTCTGAAAAAGTTGCTAACAAGATCTATATCCCATATGCAGCATACACAGGAGAAGAATAAGGATTAAAGACCTTTTAGAACTGAAAAAGGGCGGCTGCCGTTATGCGGCTGCCGTCCTTTTTACATAAGTTTGACTTGAATCGAAAAACGGGAATGGATAGGAGGACACAGATGGAGCATGATGTTTTGCTGCAGATGACAGATATCTGTAAGGAATTCCCAGGTGTAAAGGCACTGGATCATGTTTCCCTGACCGTAAGACGTGGAACTGTTCACGCATTGATGGGAGAGAATGGTGCAGGAAAGTCCACCCTGATGAAATGCCTGTTTGGTATTTATTCCAAGGACAGCGGCACGATCACTCTGGAAGGAAAAGAAGTTAATTTTAAAAGAAATTGATGACAATCAGGCAGTGTTTTTGTCTACTTTTTATTATACAGAATTAAATATTGCAAGAATGTTGCTTGAATTAAATATTTCAACACCGGAAGATGATTATATTCTTGGAGTGAAAATGGATACAGTTGAGGATATGTCAGGAATTCATTTAGATGACCTTCAAAGACAGGCAGTTGTGGCAACACAGAATAACGGTGTATCTATTATAACCGGTGGCCCGGGAACAGGAAAGACCACAACAATTAATGCTATAATTCAGCTGTTTGAATCTGACGGATTAGAAGTAAGTCTTGCGGCTCCAACGGGACGTGCCGCAAAGCGTATGACTGAGGCTACAGGTCATGAGGCAAAGACTATTCACAGAATGCTTGAAATATCAGGTGGGCAAAGTGATGATCCTGAACTTGATGCAAAGTTTGGAAGAAACGAACAAAATCCATTGGAAACAGATGTTGTTATTGTAGATGAAATGTCTATGGTAGACACTTTTTTGATGCATGCGTTTTTGAAAGCTGTAACTGTTGGAACAAGATTGGTTTTTGTTGGAGACGTTAATCAGCTTGCAAGTGTTGGCCCGGGAAATGTTTTGAAGGATATTATTGAATCTGAATGCTTTAAAGTTGTACGTCTTACAAAAGTTTTTCGTCAGGCAGGGGAAAGTGGAATAGTAACTAATGCTCATAAGATTAATGAAGGAAAAGAAGTTAAACTTGACAATAGTTTTGGAGATTTTTTATATATAGAAAGAGAAAATGCTCAGATGGCATTAAATGCAACAATAGGTCTGATAAAAACAAAACTTCCAGCATACGTAGGAGCAAATGAAATGGACATACAGGTTCTTACACCTATGCGTAACGGAATTTTAGGCGTCAACTCTCTTAATCCGGGATTACAGATGTATATGAATCCACCTGACAAAAATAAGAACGAAAAAGAGATAGCCGGTGTCGTTTTCCGAGAAGGCGACAAGGTTATGCAGATTAAAAATAATTATCAGCTTGAATGGGAGCAGAGAACAGATAAAGGTTTTCTTGTGGATTCCGGCTCCGGCATTTTTAACGGAGATATGGGAATTATTACAAAAATAAATAATCTTACTAATTATATAGAAGTAAAGTTTGATGATGACAGATATGTTACATATGATTCTAAACAGGCAGAAGAGTTGGAACTGGCTTATGCGGTTACAATTCATAAATCTCAAGGTAGCGAATATCCGGCAGTTGTAATGCCTTTGGTTTCGGGAGCTTCGATGCTTATGACAAGGAATCTTTTGTATACGGGAGTTACAAGAGCAAAGAAATGTGTGTGCATAGTCGGCAGAAAAGAAACTTTTAACGCAATGGTTAAAAATGAAGATCAGCATAAGAGATATTCAGGATTGAAATGGCAACTTATTAATTATTATCAATAAGAAAAGGTGGGGGAATGTTAGGTAGAGTAATTGAATTTGTCAAAAAGTTCTTGGCAAGGGAAAGATTATATGTGATACATGTAAAGATGAGTTATATATCATTAATGAGCCAAGGTGTGCTAAGTGTGGAAAACCATTAACAGACAGTGGTAAAACATATTGTAATGATTGCAAAAAGATGAAACATTACTATGACAGGGCAAGGTCTGTTTTTGAATACACAGGGGAAATGAAACTTGTTTTATACAGATTTAAATATGGAAATTCCAGGGATTATGGAAAATTTTTTGCAAAAGTGGCAAAAGATGTATTGGAAAATAAATTGAAAGAATGGAATGTTCAGGCAATAATTCCGGTTCCAATGTATAAAGATAAGGAAATAAAGAGAGGTTATAATCAGGCGGAAGTTTTTGGCAGAGCGCTAAGTAAGGAGACGGGAATTGCTTTAGACGATAAATGTATTATTAGAAAGAAGTCTACGGTTCCCCAGAAAAAGCTTAGCAATGAAATGCGGAAAATTAATTTGCAGAAAGCCTTTGGCGTAGACAGGAAAATATGCTCCGAATATAAAACAGTACTTTTAGTTGATGACATATATACAACAGGTAGTACTTTTGATGCCTGTGCAAAGGTGTTAAAGGTGGCAGGAGTTGAGAAAGTGTATTGTCTTTCCGTGGCAGTTGGAAGGGATGGATAGAATAATAAAAAAGACTATAGTTTAGAAATTAATCGAGCTTCAAAATATAAATCGTAAATATTACGTGAATGATAAGATTAAATGCGAATAGTACTAGAAATAGTACTGTTCGCATTTATTTTTTTGCAATTAAAGAGAAAAAAGTGTACAAATTTTGAAATAAAAAACAGAAGGAAGAGAATGAGAACAATAAAATATTTTGACAAGGAAATTTCTGTTGATGAATTTATCAAACAGCAGATTATAAGAAATGATGGAACTAGAAGCTTGGTGTACAAACATAAATTAGTAGAAGAATGTGAGAAGAGAAATATTAAGACAGCTGTTACATCCACAAAGGAGCAGCTCACAGAACTGCTTGCAGATTCAGGAATGTCATATAAAGAACTTGCTGACAGGTATGGAATTGGTGTTACAAGCAAAAATTATCAAGAGGCATTTGGAATTACACACAAGCAAGTGAAAAAACTTGAGAAAAAAGGAATATTAAAGGTAGTAGGAAATTATGAATTTAGAGCTTACGGAAGGGTACTTAAAGCACCATTATATGATGCTTACCAGTTTGCAATGATAGCTGATGAAACAGTTAAAGAAATATGAAAGGATGGGATAGTTAATATGGCGCATCATGATAAAGTAAAAAAGACACTGGAGAATAGAAGAAAATTACGAGAGGTAATACATATGAAAAACAAAATTAATAAAGCAATGAAAGTTTTAAAAGTTGTATTGAATATTTTCATGTGGACGTGTGGAATGGTATTCATATTATTTCTTTTTTATGATACTGATTCCGAAGAGACCGCAATGCTGATACATAGCACATTTGGATATTTCATTACATTTTTGATTATTTACGCTTTGTACAGAATGGCGAAAAAATTAATTTTTCACATAGATACTATGAATAAAGAAAGTAACAGTAAGGAAGTTTGAAAGGGAAATAAAGAATGAGCGAAGAACAGTTCAGGGAACTAAAAAGAAAATGTGTGCCGGTAATGGTAGTTACTTTAACGATGGTAATTGCAACATTAATAATATTCATTGTCTTATTAAGAATGATGTTGTTAAGGTGCTGATTATATAAATAAATTTAAAGGAGGCGGCATATATGCCAAGAGCAAGAATATCATACGAACAGAGAGTCATCATAGAAGACATGAGAAAAAACGGGTATAAGGCGAGGGACATATGTGAAGCTTTAGGAATAAGTTCTTATGATTATCAAAGAGAGCTTATGCTTGGTTTTACTGAAGAAAAAAAATACAGTGCAATGAAGGCACAGATGAAGTTGAAGTAGGAGGAAGAATGAATGGATGCACCAATATATGTATTTGAAGACGCAGTTAACTTTATTGCGGAAAGATGCAACACAGATAGGGAAACAATAGAGAAAATATTAATGTTGGAAGATGATTATATGAGAAGTGTTGGAATAATCATAGAAGAAATGGAGTGATTTAAATGAAAAATTCAGAAACAGAAAAAAAGAGAAAAAGAACAATAAGACACTCAAAAAAATGTACAATCTGCTCTATGCAATGGAAATGTATTGGTAATGGAGAATGCGATGGAAAATATTAAGATGACAAAGGAAGAACTTGTTGATGCAATGCTTGATAATCGAATTACATTTGAATTTGATTACAGTGTGATCAAAAAGAAGAAAAGAAAGAAAAAAGCAAGTAGGGACAGAACATTAGAATTTTTGGAAAAATTGAAAAAAGTTAGCTTTATAAAAAAATAAAAAGCTAATTAAAATAAATGTACATTGAAAACAGAATACGTATGAATTGTTTAAATGCTGAAATCTTTATCTATCATTTAAAATCAAAATATATTATAATTGGATAACAGAAATTATTAAAATTCAAATTGAAACAATAGTGAACTTAGACGGGGAACTGAAGGGGCGACATATCGGCTGCCGGAATACATATGAAGGGAGCTGATGCCAATGGTTACATATGGAGATTTATTCAACTTTGTAATTATGCTTTGCACTGTTATTACACTTGTGTTAGCTATCATTAATGCAAAAAAATAACGCCCCTGTCTGGCAATGATGTGGGACGTTACTTTTTGTAACCAAACAATCAACCGGCGGCTAGGTTTTCACCCAGCTTTCAGTTCTCTGCTTAAGTTCATTATAACACAACGATTTGAATTTTCAACCGATTATGAAGAGGAGGGATTACATGAAAAGGTTAAAACACGTAATGGCAGGAATTGCTTTTACATTTGCAGTAGGATTGATGCTAAGCTGTCAGGTAAAGGCAGAAACAACTATAGACTTAAATGGAAACAAGGTTGAGGTTTCAGTTTGGACCAAACAGACTTCGATGAAAGACGGAAGCTACAAGATCATATCATCAGAAGCAGGAACAATTGCTTACTTTGATAAGGATGGAAATTTGCTAAAGGTAGAAAATAAGTCTACCGGGAAAATCATCCTGAACAACATAAAAGAACCGGAAACAACCACAAAACAGGTTGAAACTAAGGTTGCAGATAAGATCACGATGCCAAAAGTAAAGAAGCTTAAGAAAAAAACAAAGTATTCTTATTATAAGGGTGTTAAGTCAATCAAGAAGAATGGTAAGCCAAATTGGGGCAAGATTAAATACAAATATGGAATCAAGCTTACATGGAGCAAGGTAAAGAATGCAAAAGGCTATGAGGTATACCGATACGAAAACGCTAAAGGCTGCTGGACCAAAATCAAGACAGTCAAAAAGCCAACGTACACTCTTACGAACATGCTTGAAGGTGAAAAGGTTAAGATTAGGGTAAGAGCATACAAGAAAACAAAAAGTGGAAATGAATACGGTAAGTATTCAGGTGTTTTAAGTTTTAAGACAAATGACATGTATACGAAGACATATAAGAATGGTAAGACTAAAGGTTTTTACAGTAAATGGGCATCGGAAGATGCATTTGTTATTCAAAATAATATGCGAGTTAAGGCTGGTGCAAAACCATTAAGGTGGAGCGACAGAATATATGAAATAGCATCGCTCAGGGCATATATGATGGCAACAAAGGATGGATTAACTCATGCAGGTGAATGGAGAGATGAAAAGAAGATGCTTAAGAAGTGGGGATATTCTGATAGTGAATTAAAAGAAGCTCCTCGTATTCTTGGTGAAAATGCAACGGTAGATTTTAAAACACCTAAAGAAGCAATGAAAAGTTGGAAAAACAGTAAGGGGCATTATGAAAACCTCATAAATAAAAATTACAAGTCAGGAGCAATATCAGTATATATGGTATACGGCTTTGATAAGGATTATTCAACAAAATGGTGTTCTAATTTTTCCCCGGAAGAAAATTATGATTTAAAAATAAAATAAATATTAATTAGATGACAGTTCATGCGTAAAAGTATGGACTGTTTTTTTATGTATTAAATTAGGTGTTAAATATCCTTGGATATATGACATAAATAAAAACACAGGAGGTTATTAAAAGTGAAAAAGAAGAAACTCTTAAACAGATTGTTGTCTGCTTTATTGGCAGTAATAATGGCCATAGGTTTAATTCCAATGGGTTCAGTTACAGTCAAGGCAGAAACAAAAAATGCAACACTGTCTAACCTGGGGGCACTGGGAACAGTGAAGATAGGCAGTAAGTCAGAAAGCGGCACATGGTATCGAACAGAGGTCGCAGGAACCCCGGTGTTCTGTTTGGATTTGGGAAAGGCATGCCATGCAGGCGATGTCTATGAAAGCAGTGATGCTACATATTCAAGCGACAGTAAAAATGAAAAAAAGGCCTTGGAGGCAAAGATTGGTCATTGGTATTCAGTAACTAAAAATAAAGCTGCTAAGGCATGGGTTTATGCTCAGGCACTTATGTGGGCTTGCGAGGAAGGTGAAACTTCTGAAAAAAAACTTACTGACGTGATAAGTCAGGTAAGAAAAAATACCGGATACTATGACAGCAAGAGTGCTGCGGCTTTATACGATGAAATCTTTAAGATATCAGCTACTGTTTCCTGCAAGATTAAGATATGGAAATATGGTGGAAGCGGAAAATACAGACAGGTATTGCTGGAGATTGTTGGTAATCCAATTATATATGGTTATGAATTGACAAATGACACATTAGTTTATCGTCAGAGAATTACAATCGACAAGACTGACGAGGACGGCAATCCTGTATCGCAGGTTCCGTTTGAAGTCACAGCACAGAATTACAAGGAACTGTATGACTACAAGGTTAACGGCTGGGGTGATGCTGAAAGTGGTGATGCTGACGGTGAAAGCGTGTTCACATCAATTGCTGAAACTGATGCAAAGGGAAGAATAACATATAAGTTTAACTATCAAATACAGAGTAAGAACTACGGATATGTTAAGGCATCAGACTTGAATGACATGACTGCTGATGATAAAAAGAAAATTAAAGAAGAAATGGATGATGCCAACATCAAGTATGCATCAAATCTAACAAAGTCAGGTGCGGAAAAGCTGGTAAAGGATGACCTTGATGCACAGATGAAGAAAATCAGCAATCAATATGCAGTCAAGGAAGTTGGTGCCGGAAGTGATGACATGCTTGTCAATTCCGAGTATGCAAATGGAAAGATAATCACAATCGAATCTGCAGGAAGCTGGACTAAGGTTAACGGTTCATGGCCAGAAACAGCAGATAAAACTTATGCAGATTATGGTAAGGCAACAAAACTTGGAATTGTAAATAAGTACAAGAAGGCAACTATTGTTGTAAATAAAAAAGTTGAAAACACATCAGACAACACAGCTCACGGTGACACATCTGTTGATGGAGCAGTTTACAGAATGTACACTGATGCAGCCTGCACAAATCCGGTTACAACAGTTTATGATGCAAACGGAAATGCAAAGGCAGCATCTGATTACACAATCAAGAATGGAACACTTGAAACTGATTACATAAGAACAAAAGATACGGTGTACATTAAGGAAATCAAGGCACCGGAAGGATTCTTCCTTGATCCAACAGTTCATCAGATTAAGGTGGATGGTTCACAGTTCGATGTTGAATACAAGGCAAAGGCAGTTATTGAGGATTCTTACGAAAGTGAGAAAAAGGGATTCTTTGAAGTGTACAAGATGTCATCTGACGGTTCTACAGGACCTGCAGATTTTGAAGAGGGAGCAGAGTTCCAAATTTATCTTAGATCAAATGGAAGCTATGACAAGTGCAAGGATGACGAGCATTCAACACTTACAATTGATAAAAAGGGAAGTGCAAAGACTGCATCAGCTTTGGCTTATGGTACGTACGTGCTTCATCAGACAAAGACAGGTGCAAAGGACACTGAAAAGATTGATGACCAAATCATTGAAATTGGTAAGGACATCACAAGTGAGGGACTTAATTACAAAACATATACATATCTCTATAACAACAAACCATTTGAGGCATACTTAAAGGTTGTTAAAAAGGATGGAGACACAGACAAGACAGTACTTAAGGCAAACACAAAGTATCAGATTTACAAGGTTAACAAGGATGGAAGCGAGACAAAGGTTGTACAACAGTATTCAAATGGAAACAAGCTTGTAGACATTGACACATTCGTTACAGATGAATCCGGAGAAATAATGACAGTCAAGGCTCTTAAAAGCGGACAGTACAAGATTTACGAAATTGACAGTGCATCAGGGCTTGTCATTAAGGATGAATTTATTGACGTAACAATTGGAAGTGGCAATCCAAATTATACATCATGGACTGATTCAGAAGGAAACAGTCACGCACTTGTTACAGTAAACTATGTTAATAAGGAAGCAAAGGGAAAGCTTACACTTACTAAGTCAGGTGAAGTGTTAAAGGGCTTTAACCACTATGTTTCAAATCCTGAAAACAATAAGTTTGTATTTAAGACAGATTATTTGAAAGGACAGAAATTTACAATTTATGCTGCAGAGGACATAGTAACGCAGGATAATCAGGGAACAAACTGGTTTGATAAGGGCGAAAAGGTGGCAACGGTAACAACCGGAAACGGAGCAGAATTTACAAAGCAGTGCAGCGACATCACAACTTCAACAGTTGATGATGAAACCGGAGCAGTAACTATATATCTCCCACTTGGTAAGTATACAGTGAAGGAAGAAGAAACACTTTATGGTTATGTAATTCCTGATAAGAATACATGGGACATTGAATTTAAGTGGAATGATGCAAAGACAGATGTTGTTAGCAATTCAACAAAATACACAGACAAGGAAGGCAATCTTAACATTAAGAATGAAAGAGCAAAGGCTGATGTCGAAATTAACAAGAAGGACATGACAGCAGACCTTGGAGTGGCAGACACAGTATTTAATTTTTACACAAAGAATGACATTTACAATGCAAATGGTGAATTAATTCTTAAGGCTGATGAACTCGTAACAACAGTAAAAACAGACAAGAATGGCAAGGCAAGTCTTAACACTGACCTTCCACTAATGAGTGAGGGATACAACAAGGCAGAAGACAAGACAGGTCTTAATAGCGGTGATTATTACTTTGTAGAAGACAAAATTTCAAACAGTTACTACATTGACAAGACACCTGTAGACATTCACTTGGAATACAAGGATGCAAAAACCGTAAAAATCAAGGCAGAGGCAAAGAAACTTAATAAGGCTACAGAAGTCAACCTGTCAAAGGTAAAACTTACAGACAATACAGAACTTGCAGGAGCATCACTTAAGGTTATTGATGATAAAGGCAATGAAATCATTTCATGGGTTAGCGGAAATGCTGATTCAATAAAAATAACTGACAAGGCAGATGAACTTGGTTACAGAAACCTTAGGGCAACAATGGTAAACGGCAATCTTGTAATCAACGGTCTTTTACAGAATGCAGTCTATGAAATGACGGAAACAAGACCGGCAGACGGATTTGCAACTGCAGAAAGCATAAGATTTAAGTTAACAGAGGGAAATGCTAACGGAGAAGTCACAACAATAGCTACAGTTATTGGAAATGACGGAAGTGAAAGCGTTCAGCCTGAAAACAAGGTAGTAATGAAGGATGACACAATCAAGGTCGACTTCTCTAAGACAAAGATTACAGGAAGTAAGGAACTTCCGGGATGTAAGCTTGAAATAACAGATGAAAACGGAAACGTAATTGAAAAATGGACTTCCGGAAAGAAACCACACATTGTTGAAGGTAAGCTTGTGGCAGGAAAGACTTATAAGTTTACAGAGACAAGACCTGCAGATGGTTATGCAACTGCAGAAAGCATTAAGTTTACTGTTAGTGATACAGGAGAAGTTCAGAAGGTAAGGATGAAGGATGACACAATCAAGGTTGAAATCCTAAAGACAGACAAGAAGAACAACAAGAAACTTCCTGATGCCGAATTCACATTTAAGCTTGATGGCAAGAAAGTAGTAACAGTTAAGACAGACAAAAATGGTGTGGCAAAAATTGATGGAAAACTGATTGCAGGAAAGACTTATGATGTTGAGGAAACAAAGGCACCGGAAGGTTACAAGACAGTACCCGCATTTAAGTACAAGGTAAAGGACACAGGAAAAGTTCAGACAATCAAGGTATCTGATGAAAGAAGTGGTGATGCAACACCGGCAACACTAAACTGGAGAGATTCAGGAGCAAATTCACCACAGACAGGTGAGGTTGGCAATCCGCTCTTCTGGATTATATTATTCCTTATTTCTTTTGTGGGAATTGTAATTTCAAGATACAAGATACGTAAAAAAGATGAAGAAGCAAACTAAATTAAGGATTATATCTTTTTTTTCACTTTTGTTTTTGTTGTCGTTTTCGGTTTCCGTTTTTGCGGAGACCGAGACGGTGACAAAGATTGAAACATATAAGAGCAATGATAAAAATGAAAAAAGGGAGAGTGAAAAACAATTTAGTAAGGATGGAATTAAGTACAAATTCCTAGATGAAACTTACGAGATTGTTAATCAGGAAGATAATTTTGACAACGAAATTAAGACATTAACGATTAACAAGGAAACAAGAAGCAAGACATATTCACCTAAAAAGATAATTAAGAAAAATGGCATTACCTACAAGCTTAAAAATGTGGAAAACAGCGTTAGAACAGTCAAAAAGAAAAATGGTAGAAAGGTGACAGGTTATCTTTCGTTTGATTCCAAAAGTGAGGCTTTGAGTGCACCAGCAACAAGAGTATTTAGCGCAAATGGAGCCACTGCAAAATGCAAAAAAAAGAACATGGTAAAGGAAAAGGCTGCAAGCTGGCAAAGCAGTTGGATAGACTTTACATTTACATCGTCAGACAAGGATTACTATGAATGGAATGGACATGAGATTGATGGAAAATCCAAAAATCCATTAAGGGGATATGATGATGAAATTCTAAAAAGCATTAACGTGGATAAGAGTAATTATAAAATAGGCGATACTTATTGGAAGGGTTCGGCACATAAAAAGAATGGCATTTACACAAGAAAACTCCGGGTGGAAGTTAAGAAAAAAGTGCCACATTACAGGGTTAATTATGAAGGCTATTCAGATGATGAAACAGAGGACATAATAACTTACAAACTTACATATGAGGGAACAGTACAGATTAAGACCGGGACTACATATGACATTAAAAAAACAGCTTACTATGAAAAAATTCCTGAATCTAAAAAAACGGTCAGGGAAGTTCTTATTAGCATCGGAGTACTGATTCTTGAAATATCTTTTGTGGGAATATTATTCATTATCTTTTTAAAAAAAGGTAATGATATAAAACAAAAAAATAAAATTAAGAAAAAGTAACAGCGTGAATGTAAAACATTTATGCACGGCAACTGATAACATTTTTTATATGTCAATTAATATATATCACGAAAAAACTTTTGTTAAATGGCATTAACTAAAACAAAGAAGAGAAAGAGGAATTTATAAATGGATAAATTTGCAGAAAACATAAAAAATTTATTGAGTGCATGTACACCTTATGCATGGCTGCTTCCCGTTATTGGATTGGCAATAATCGGAATCGCAATGGCAATACCAAGTGAAAAGACAAAGGAATTTGCTAAAAGTCACTGGGGTGGAGTAATCATTGGAACAATAATATTTGCAGGATGCATATACATTGGTAACTGGATATTTGGAAAGATTTCATTTTAATTTAGATGAAAAAATACATTCTTCTGCCATGAAAGTGGCAGAAGAAAATTAAAAATCAGGAGGAATTATGAAAAAAAAGAAAAATCCAAAGAGAGTAATGCAGATAGAAAGATACCTAAGTGATACAAGATTCATAGTGGCAATAATAGCGGTCATTGACATATTCTTTTTCATGATTTTGAATTACGTGGTTAATTCATTAATTGCCATTCCTGACATGATTAAGGATTTGGATAATCCGGGAAAATACATAGGTCTTTTTAATGTGTTACCAAACATTACAAATTTTAAGGAATACGGTGGAATATATTTTCCACTGATAATCATTCTTATTGTTTTTTTAGTATTTTTGGATATTTATACAGCGTACAAAATGAAAGTGGCGTGGTCAGAAGAATATTTTAACATTGGTCAAAAAGGTAATGAACGCTGGACCACAGATGAAGAAATCAAGGCACAATTTTTGGAAATACCGGAAAAGAATGAAAGTTTTCCGGGATATGGTGGAACGATAGTTTCAAGAATTAAGGATAAGTTATACATAGATACATCACCTGTTAACAATCTTGTCATTGGTATTACACGTTCAGGTAAGGGGGAAATGTATGTATTCCCTTCAATAGATGTATATTCAAGAGCAGAAAAAAAGGCATCAATGGTCATAAATGACATGAAGCTTGAATTATATAAAAGTTCCAAAAAAACTTTGGAAAAAAGAGGATATAAGGTATATCTTTTAAACTTTGACGATCCGATGCATTCTATGGGATTTAATCCGTTGACAGTCATAGTTACTTTGGCGGTCAAGGGAGATTATGAAAGTGCTGAATTACTTGCCCAGGCATTTGCATTTTCAATATTTAATCCTGACGAACCAACTAACACGGACAGATTTTGGAATGATGCATCTTCATCACTTCTTGCAGCTCTCATATTGGCCCATTTGGAAGATTGTTTGAGAATGGATGAAATGGATAACGACAGAAGATATAAGATATGGACTAAAAAAAGAGCAGCATATGACGGACTTGATGATGATTTAAAGAAAAAAGCAGATAAATTATATGAGGAAAAACTAAATAAAAAGGAAAAATCAGACATTATATTAAATCCTGCAGTCATGTACTTACCGGAAGATGCAGGATATGAAAAAACTTATGAAAACATAAAGAAAATAAACATGTATTCAATAATAAACACATTTACAGAGCTTGCAAGGATTCGTAATCCGGAAAATCCGGACATAACGGCGCTTGACATGTACTTTTCAAGACGTCCACAGCTTGACAGGGCAAAACTTAAGTATGCAGCCATTGAAATAGCGGGAGACAAGCCTAAGAGTTCGGTGTTTTCGGTTATGCTTTCAAGACTTACAACATTTACTTATGAGAGCATGGCAAAGATGACTGCAGAGAGCAGTTTTGATTTGGAAGAAATAGGTTATGGAGATAAGCCGGTGGCAGTATTCCTTGGACTTCCTGATTACGATAATTCAAAACATTTTTTATCAACAGTATTTGTCCGTCAGCTTTCACTTGTCTTATCTAAAAGAGCAAGCAGGGAAAAGAGTGGAAAGTGCAAGAGACTTGTTAAGTTCATTCTTGATGAGGCAGGTAACATGCCGGCAATAGAAGGACTTGAAACCAATATCACAATGAACCTTGGACGTAACATTAGTTATGATTTCTACATACAGTCTTATTCACAGTTTGAAAAAAAATATGGAGAAGGATATAAGACAATTAAGGGAAACTGCGGTAATCAGATATACATTCTTACAAGTGATGGAGATACTGCACAGACCTTTTCGGAAGATTTGGGAAATGAAACAATAGTTGACTTACAAAGAACAGGTGAGAAGCTTTCAACCCACAAGCATTTTATGGAAAACACACAGGAAAAGCCGTTACTTAACAAGAACCAGTTGATGCGACTTAATGAGGGTGAATGTGTGGTCAAGCGTGTAATGAGCAGAAAGGATTTAAATGGAAACAGAGTTGAACCAACACCGATATTTAATTCCGAGGAATCAGGAAAGCGATTTAAGTACAGGTATGAATACTTAACTGAAACATTTCCAAATCCGGGAGACATAGACTTATATGAAATTAACACAGCAGACAGAAGCCACATTAACCTTAAGGAGCGGGTGTGGGACTATGAAATATCAATGGCATGGCTTACACACAATGTCATGGAAGATGATAAGGAAAATCCAATAATAAAGAATCTTTCTAATGCAAAGGCAGTCATGAACGCATTGGAAAGGGTATTAAATGAGGAAGACATAAGAGAAATAAACGAAAATACGGAGCTGTCAAAACTGACGGATCTAATTTACAGGAAGATAGATAAAAAGGATGAAAGAGATGCAGTTTTATCTTTAATTAAGATAGGAAGTGAGGCAGATAATGAATAAAC
>OJMG01002823.1_pt1 | contig 14133 bp, 11 predicted proteins | sample 1597141 | NCBI WGS metagenome assembly OJMG01 (sample SAMEA2452119, study PRJEB22498) | human gut metagenome | biome: human feces; feature: human gut; material: feces | place: Australia | collected 2012 | reverse complement strand
GTGGTGCACTTTTCAATTGGTGTGGTGGTGCATTTTTCAATTAGTATATACAGGATATAATAATTATAGACGAAGCTTCCATGGTGACACTCGATTATGTGCTCCTGGCTTTGATCAAAGGAAGAATGAATAATTCCAGATGTCGCTTTCTCATTGCCGGCGACCCGTTACAATTGCCGGCTATTACAAATCTGGATCCATTCATACTGGAAAAAGCGGATCTTGACGAATTCAATTTCTTTTCATTCATTGGTCTTAAAGAATTTTCTGATGATGTTTCAAAACTTTGTGAACCTGTAAGAAATAAAATTAAGATTACACTATTACGCAAACAATACCGTAGTGTGAAATCATTGGCACTTCTTACCGGCAAGTTCGCATATAACGACCAAATAGAGCCCCAAAGGGACGACAGGTGTAAGATGAACATTCCTAAAGGAGCATTACCTATTTTCCAAAAGCCGTTATCTTTTGTGAGATTCCCTATAACGGAATATCATTGGAATGCTTCAGAATCTACACCATATATAACCGACCTTGAGAGACTTCGTGGAAGCAACTATAACATATACTCCGCTATTATTGTTGTTGAGTTATTACGGCATCTGTTTGCAAAATACAGAGAGGAAGGGAATCATACTGAACTTAAAGTTGGAATCATTACTCCCTACGTCGGTCAGAAACAGGTGTTGAAAGAAATAATTGAAAAAGACGGATTATCCCGAAACTGGGGATTGGAAGTAGAAGTAAATACCGTTCATCAATTCCAAGGCGATGAGTTCGATATAGTGATGCTTGTTCTTAATCCACCTAACGTTAACATGAACCCGGCCAATGGTATTATGATTAATAAGTTCTATCTTATGAACGTTGCCACCAGCCGAGCAAAGGACTGTCTGGTAGTCCTTTACCCCGATGACTCATGCAAAGCCCCGCAGAACTTTTGGTATGTCAATAAAAACAGTGACAAAGATAATCTAGAAAATATAGCCACACAGATTTTTGGAAAGTCTGTTGAATCTATGACATATCATTCATCACAGCTGGAGGAACTTATTTTTGGAGAGAAAAATTACCTGCAAAAGAATTGTAAAATTGAATATAGAAAAGACGTAAATATGCATCGTGATGATTCTGCAATACGCTACTACTTCTATATAGGGGGTGACACTGTTGATATTATTACATCCTCTGGTTCTTAATGGCTGGTGAAAGGTTAGGATAGGGTTGAAGCTTATAATGGACGAAATATTTAGGGCAAAATAACCGCTAAAGGTATGTGATTCTACAAATAAGTAGCAGCCAATACTCTGGAAAGCCCTGGCATATGAAGTCTATTTGGCACTGTCCAAAATTTTGTGTAAAGAGAAACAGGATTCAGTTATAAATTTTTTCTTATATCTGGATTCTGTTTTTCCAAAATAGCAAATAATACGATATAAAATAATGAAATAAAAGACGATGTTTTATATTCACCTCATTTTTAATGAATTCTAAATGATGGAAGAAAAAAAGTTAATAATTTCCTATATGCTCCATTCTCAAGAATCACGTTCTAGATCATTTCATTATGCCTATCAATGATGCGTTTTCCATTTTTATTTTCAATTTGGATAGGGGAGAGATTTACGTGAATATGGTGTGTATAGCTGCTCATCATAGCATTCTGTTATGAGGTCAATTATAGGAGTGAGTACATTGCAATAATCCATTATTTCCCATGGCTCTTTAGTAAGGTCATCGACTATCAGTAATGGGGAATCAACATTACTTTAAGGATTTTGCATTACTCAGTAGGTTGTGTAAGTATTTTCACGCTGAAAAAGTGTAAAGTTCCTAGCCGTCAACTAAATTCATGAAAAGTAAACCTATAATTAATATCATAAAAAATCACCATAAAATAAAAATATTTATAATTTTGTACTAAACGCAAAGAAATTGCTTTATGAGTAAAGAAAATATAAACAGATTGAAAGTAGTTCTAATAGAAAATATACGTACAGCAAAGTGGTTAGTAGAGCAAGTAAATCATGATCCTGTCTCCGTATCTAAATGGTGTTCAAACACTGTACAACCAATACTAGACACATTAGTCAAGTTGCAGATCTACTTGATGTGGACATTAAAGAATTACTTTATTTTTCAAAATAAATGAGAATTGTATGATTGAAACTATAGCTACTTCAGTCGGCTCTTTTGCAGTCAATGCAGCTAAGGAATATGTATTCACTAGAATATTGGATGTAATTTGGGCAAAAATTACTCCAGGGAATGATGTAGAGAAGGCTGTAAATAACGCATTTAACAAGAGCCTGAAGAAAGTATTCCCAGACAAAGACTATAGAACAGTTATTACTGAGGATTTCAAAAGGAATCTCGAAGAAATGATTGTTAGTCCCAACAATTGGCAATTGACCGAAGACAATGAGCATAATCAAGTGTACACATTGTTCATGCAATATTTATCAGAATCTTCGCCATCTGCATTTTCATACATCGTTGAACTAAAGGCAGAAGCAAGGTATAACAATATGCTTCAGCTACTCAATGTAGCCATTAGTGGTCAGAATGTTTCTATTGAACTTATTGAAAATCTTACTTCACAGGGTATTGCTCCTTTATTAGAGGAACTTAAAGTTAAATCTGCTCTAAGAATTATTAACGAAATTGAAAATAGTAGTTCTGACGTGCTTGAGCATAACAAAAATGTTCATTCTAAACTTCTATTGTATAAAGGTCGTTGTCTTCAATTCACCAGCTTAAAAGGGGCTTGTGATTGTTATGATAAGGCCTATAAATTGAACCCAGGAAGTAAAGAAATAATAGAAGCTAAAATTATTTCCTTGTTAGCAAAAGCTGATGTTAAAGAAGTTAAAACCATTTCACAGAAGTTATCCGTTAATAATAAATATAGGATTCTTGCTGACATTATTATTTCGGATAATATTAATGAGTCATATCTAAATGCTCCTGAGGCATTGCGTTCAGATCTTGGATTCAGGTATCTTGTTGCAGAGAGAATGATTAACAAGATAGATGCCATTGATTTCTTATTTGACGATTCTGTTGACTATACTCAGTCATTGCCATTAAATCTTACATACTCGAATTTATCTATCTGGTCCTTCATAATAGGATTTTATCGTACACTGGATGCCAAAAAGGGAATAAAGTTCTATAGAGAGCTATACTCTGACCTTGATATCAAGGGTGTTAAAGCGGCAGAACAATTTATTAATCACTTAGAGAAGACTGAAATTCAAGAAAACTTTCAAATTGTTTTCTTGTTATATTATTACTGGAAATACATGCTAGAAGGAGGCAAGAAATGGATAGATCTTTATCAGCAAACCTTACGAGATAAACAAACGAAAGAAGGATATGTATTTTTTCTACTTGAGGCAAACATGCTCCAAATGGAAAATCGATTTGAAGAAGCTTTTACGGCTGCATTAGCTACTGCATATGATGATCCTTCCTCTGTTTTCTGTTTTATGTGTGTTATGAGCATGAAATCGTTAAATATGGAGTATGTAAAATTTATACTTGAGGACTTTAAATTAAAAGCCATAAAAATTAATGATACATGCTGTAGGTTCTTGGCTCAAATACTGAACAACAAAGTGTCTACCGACATTAAGGCTTTGCTCCAAGATGCAATGTTTGAACATGAAATAGCAAAAGGTATTATTCTTTTGTTACTTGACATAGGAAATTGTAATGTTCTTTCATGTATTAAAAATCAGACAACAGACATACCTGATGAATTAATACCATTTGCAGCAATTGCGCTATCTAAAAATGGTGAAAAAGAATATGCTTTTGAGTTATTGAATGCACGAGTCGACAATGGTATAAATGATTTTAGACGTTATACGTTTTTAAAAATTCTTTCAGAAAGCCCTCTTCATTATAGGGAACTTTATAAAATTCTAAAAGACAATCGTGCCGCTCGAGAAATCAATGATTTCGAATTGCTTACAAAGGAATATGAACTAGCCAATAGATTGTTGGACTATGATAATGCATTTCAGGTAATCTCTATCTTATATGAGCAGTATCCTGACAATGAAAGTGTTTTCGTAAACTATACGCTTTCTTTACAGCATGTCAAGAGTCCACTGTTAGATGTACAAAAAGACAAAGTACTCGGTTTTACCTATTCTAACGACACGTCAATACGTCTTATTTATCAAGCCTATTCGTCAGCTGGTTCAATAGATTTTGCAATAGAATTTTTATATCAGCAAACACTCAGTCGAAACACAGAGTTCTTGCGTAATTTCTACCAGATAGAAGCGACTCAAGGGTTTATCAAACAGATATCTCACATTGAGTGCGATGTTATATCAGATGGTTGTTGTGTGGATTTTATTAAAAATGGTGAAAAAACTAGAGCCATTATAAATCATGACAATGAATTTAGTCATCTTTTGGGATTTAAGAAAGGTACTGAATTTACTATAAAACAAAATGACGGTTTTGATACTTATATAATTGAACATATTTGGAACAAGTATTTTGCATTGTCTTCAGAGATATTCAAGGAGATTATGTTATCTGGTGGCAATTCTGTCTTTCGGCCTATTCAGATAGATATGGAACATCCATGGGAAAGCCTTGTAAAGGAATTAGAGAAAATTGATCCAGATGCAAAGAACCGACATCAGCGTTATATAGATTCGGTTGCCGCATATGAAAATGGGACAATGGGCTTATGTCAATTGATTAATGAAAATGATCTGTTGGGAGATTATTATTCCAAACTATTCGGTTCTTTTAAAATATACGTACCTTCATGTACACAACAATTAATTCATCTATGTAGGGTGAGTTACAGCAACTATCGTTTTGTGTTAGAAATTACCTCACTGCTTACGCTATTTGAATATTCCACAAAATATAACATCATATTTAACCTGGAACAAAAATTCTTGTTAGCAAAAAGCGTACGTGAACTTGTAGCTAATAACATCTACCAATATGGAAGTTTTAGGTTTACAAACATTTATAACATCTATGAAAACAAATCGATTAAGCGATATGCTGATGATCCAATAGAAGACGCAAAGCAAAGACTACAAAATTTGTTGTTGTGGATAGACACAAATTGCGAAGTCGTAATGGTAGATGCTTCACTTTGTATTGACGATGAGAATCAGTTTCTATCTTCTAGAATAATGTTGGATACCCTTTGTCTTTTGACAAATGGAAATACCATTCTTATTACTGAAGATGTCTTTTTAGGAACTCTTCCTCAGCTGCATTTCCCGATTATGACTGTTGAAGCTTATATCCAAAGTTCTACAAATTCGAATGAACGTATTAGATTATCTAGATTTCTTGCTGAATCAAGATATATTGGAATTACAATTGATAAGGATTTTGTAATTGAACAATATCGGAAATATCAAAGCAAGGAACCAAATGTATATCTGAATATATTAGAAACTATGTCTGTCAACCCATTCATGTTCTCTGTAGCAGTGAATGCCTCTTTAGAATTAGCTCAGACTCCGCTCATAACAACGCAAATAACCGTAACAATAACCAATATATTAGCTATGGCTATGAAACCACTTCCTCAAGATTTCTTCGATAGATATTGGAATGAGACGGAATCCTATCTTGATATCATACCGACACCAGCAACTAAATTATTAAAGAAATGCATAATAAGTGCAAGAAAGATAGTCGGGTTGTGAAATGGAAGGATATTATATGGATACCTTCAAATTTAGATCAAAGGATGATATTCAAGATGCTTTGGGCGAATTTCAGAAATCATATTTATACTACACTTGTTTATTTGATATTCAATAGTATTTACCAATTAGATAAGTATGCTGACGGATATTTAGCGGCATTGATATTTTGATTAAATGATTAAACAGCCTAGATTTATAATAAATTTAATAGAATAGATGTTAGTTCTAGATATTTGCATAAAAGGTGCAAATAATTATATCTAATATGTAAATATTGGTATTTAGCTATATATTTGTAGAAAGTTTATATGATAGCAGAAATTAGATTTAAGAACATGTTCTCATTTAGAGACGAGGCTATACTAAGTTTTGAAGCAGATAGAAGTAAGGATATGGAATCATATCATGTTGTTGATTTTGGTGCTGGTGTGAGATTATTGAAGATGGCTGTAATTTTGGGAGCTAATGCTTCTGGTAAGAGTAATATTATCAAGGTTTGTGATTTTATCAAGTCATTTATTACTTATACTCCACTTAATAAGACAGAACAAATTCAAATAGTTCCGTTTCTCCTGAATAAAACGAGTTCGAGGCACTTATCTGAATATTCGATTTCGTTCTATTTGAAAAATAAGGAAAAAACTGTTCGTTATGTCTATTCAGTAGCTTTAGACAGATGGCACGTAGCTAAGGAATGCCTGGTTACTTTAGGCTACACGAAAACCGTTACGCTCAGCAAGAGCAATCGCCTGGTTAAAGTCGTTTGCCGGGAAATCATCCTTGTCGAATACCACCCAACACTGGTCATAAGTGCGTTTCTTCTTCATGTCAGTGTCACGAATGCTGATAGCCTTGTTTACCAGACTTATTGTGTTCATCCCCTGACCGGCAGCCTTGATGGTTGCCGTGGTCATACGGAACGCTTTGAAATAATCAGGCTCGGTACACATCCCTTCGCATACAATCAGAAAGGACTGCTTTACTTCCCTTATACCTTGTGGTTTTTACAGGATGCTTATGCGGTGGTTCTTCTTCTATTCGTTCTTTGCCATCGTTATCCCTCCACATCAAAGATTTTCTCCATCTCACCGATTATCGGTGTGGCTCCGTATTTACCTAATAGGTAGTCCTTCTCAAAAGGAGAGGTGCTGCGTACCTTGTACTCTGCAAGTGAGTAGGCAGATGTGGCACCGAAGCCGTCTTTTTGAGTAAACCAAATCTGATCCCTACGGAATAATCCGGCACTTAGTAAGAACGTGTCATGGGCTGTGAAGAGCAGTTATGCTCCCTTAGGGTTAGTCTTTGCCGAGTTGAACAGGGTAATTATTTTGCGGATCAATAGCGGATGTAGCTTTGAATCAAGTTCATCTACAATAATGCGTTTTCCGTTGTCAAGTGCGTCAATGATGGGATAGGACATGGAGAAATACTTGATGGTACCCTCTGATTCGTTCTTGTTGAACGTGAAAGAGACGCTATTTGTTTCCTTGCCTTCATCGTCATATTGCTTGTGCTGGCTCACTAATCGGTTGTTCACCTTGGTAATCTCTTCAATTCCAAGGTCGGCATAACGTGCAAATTCAATGATTCGTCGGCGCATTATCTCGTCGTCGAGATGACGGATGGCCTGTTCCCATAGCTTGTCATCTTCCGAGCAGAACATTACTTGTGTGTCACTCAGCCAGTGCATTATTTTAACGGCTTTAGGCTCGTTGAATTGTGCAATTGTAGAGAGCAGCAGTGCGTTGCTCCGGACCATCTTTTTTGTCACGATTTCCTGAATCAGTGGGCTTTTCTGGTGGACTGAAGTAGTTTCTCCTTCACGGTAGTATATCTCCAATTCCTTGGCGCGCTTCTTGCGCAGCCTCTGGTACAGCCACTCTGCCTTTACTTCTTTCTTGTTCACCTCAAACCCATAACGGTAGATGTATTCTCCGTCGGTGAATGTAGCTTCCATGGTTGTAGGCTCATTGATGGAGGTCGCATTCAGGAGAAAATTTTCCACATCAATTGGCTCTCCGGCCTGATTGCCTTTGAATGAGTCGGTAGTGAAATGCTTGTAGAAAGCCAGAGCTTTCAGTACGTTTGATTTACCCGATGCGTTTGCACCGAAAATTACAGCACTCCTAAGGAGGGAGATGCTTGTATCACCAAGTGGTAATATATCATTGTCCTCAGATAAGGACTCCTTCAGAGAAGTTCCTATGAAAGATACTTTAAACTCCTCTTTAATGGAAAGGAAATTACTGACACAAAATTCAATAATCATATATTTAACTCGTATATTTGTTTATTTTCTGTAAAAATACGAGTTATCTTTCAGAATTACGAAAGATAACCGAATTTATTGCTTTCCCCCCAATTCTGATTATGTGACTATTGTATGACTTCTTGTTTATGTACAATTATACTTTAATGAATTTTCCTGGATCAAACGAAAGATGTTCGTTGTGGAATACATATCCCAATTGATTGGTTACACATTTTGTATCTCCAATCCGTACATCAATATTATAATGTGAATGCCCGTATATCCAGTATTCTATACCGCTATCTTTTATGTAGTTCTCCAATTCTACAGTGAAGGCTCCGTTTGCTTTGCTTCCTGCAAATTTAGGGTGTTGCATGCGGAAAGAAGGAACGTGATGCGTAACAACTATTTTATGTTTTGCCTTGCTGACAGCTACAGCTTTACGGATAAAGTCTATGCATTTTTCATTTTTTTTGTTGAACTCGGTAAAAGTCAAGACTTCTCCTTTGTATAGTATTCTTCTAAAATCAGATATCACACTTTCCGTAAAGTACGCTTCTTCTAAGGAAATATGCCCCCATAATGTAGAAATGATGAAATCTATTTCGTCCAATTGTACAATTCCATTATAGTAACAATGTATATTTGGGCGTATTTCCAGACAGTATCCGTCTTCTAAAGTGGCGATGTCATAATTTTTGTAGAACTCATGGTTCCCCATACAAACAATTACTTGCCGATAGTTATCCGATGCCCAGCTCCAAAACGGATGGCGGCTGTAATTCTCATCCCCGAGATAGCCGATATCACCAGCCAGGACTAAGATGTCACCAGTAACGGGTAGGGGATTATGTTTGATATAGCTGCCATTTTCGGCAAATTCAAGATGTAGGTCTGATGCGTATTGAATTCTCATGTTACATATTATGGTTTAATTACAAAAAGTTCTGTAAGTTGATTCAGTAATTCTGACACAAATTCCTTGTCTTGTCCTAAAGATGCAGCTAAAGAATCCGACAATTCATCCCAATTTCTATGTATTGAATCAACAAAGTCATTGATGCATCTGACGATTGATTCTGGTGCTTCAATTTGAGAATCTTCCATGATTACGATATTCTTCAGAACGTCTGAGCGATGTTTGCGTATATCCTTGCTGTTTACATGCTTCCCATTCTGTTTATCAGCAACGAGATTAAGATATGCTTTAGCTTTAAGGGCTATTAATGCGGCTGGGTCTGCATGGCGTATTCCGTCAGTCTGCTTGCTGTGTTCTATGGTGAAATAATAAAAATCGTCATCCATTATAATGGCACTAAGGCTGGAAACATCATCACCGATAGGTAACGGTTCGACGACAACACCCTTGGGCTCTCCTAACACATCAGGATGTCGGGATAATAGTTCTATCATTTCGGGATAACCTGCCTTTCCGTCCAGAAAACGATATAACTCATATTTCGGAGGTTCTCCTTCTTTATGTTTACGCTTTTCCGGCCTATAACCGGCTTCACGTATAAATTTCCAGAACTGTTCACCAAATGCCTCGGTTATATTCTCTGCTATGACAATCATATCTATGTCATGTGTGGCACGTGGTCTTACAGTAGTTCCTGTCATTGCTATGTCACACGCAGTTCCGCCGATTACTACATAGTTGTCTGAGAAGCCGGCAAATGCCTCTCGGAATTTTTCTAATCCTTCCATTCTATATCATTGATCATTCGTTCTACTTCTTTTTCGATGCGTGGGTCATTATCCTTTGCCAATGTAATGGCGAGGGATAAACGGTCAACCCATTGTAAATTTTCATTGGCTAATCCTATAGCAGGATATTTCCATACTTCTATTATAATACTACCATCATAAGTATTGGGGTTTTCTAGGACTGCAGAATCCTTTAATGTACGATATTCCTTGTTTGTCAACATAAACATCTTTTCCGGATCCGGATTAAGCCATGTGTAATGTGCCAGGGCATTTATTCCACAAATAGGAAATTCCTGTTCTGAATGAAGAGCATCGCAATAGATTCGTTGTTCCACAGGAGATATAAAGAATTCTTTTGCATTCTTCCATAATTCAATACCTCTTTTTTTGAAATGAACTTGTTTCGTTCTTTGACCGACAAGGACCTTTTCACATAGTCCCAAATCCTCCATGCAGGTTATGCCCAGTGTCGTGCTTTCATATGAATATGGAACTAACTTTGCTATTTCTTTGGCAGAAAGTCCTTCAAGACTTCTCTCTTGAAGATGATATAAGAGGATATATTGTGCAACCGGTGTGAGAGCAGAAGCTATTTTTCTGTCGCTTGTCTTTTCTAGGGCAATGAGCATTGGTAAATGTGCATATTTGTCAGACATGACAAAATACACTCCTTTGTCAGTCAATCTTTGCCTTTCGTATGTAGGTCCTGGTTTCAGAATAAATACAACCGGAACACTTAATAATGCCATAATCCTGTCGGAAGTAATTTCACATTCCTTAGGTGTTGGATTACCTTTCCTCGGTTCCAAGAATATCATGGATGTGTCCTGATAGATTCCTTCATAAAATGTGTATGACAACTTCTCACCGACTGATAAGCCTCTCAGTCGGTGTTTATCACAGGTATTTATCCGTATTTTCCTATGTAATATGTTTATCTCTTCCAATGCCATTATGCTCTATTTTAATGGTGCATTAAAACGTAGCAAAAATAACAATAATATTTTATATTACAACTATATGTCATATTAAAAATGATATAATAAGTTCAAGTTAACCGTATGTTGTTTTACCATTTACGTTTACTCTTTGTAAAATGATTCCATTGTTCTGCTAGGATAATATAAAGTCGGCAATAAAACTGATTTATTGCCGACTTTATATTATCAAATTCTTTTATCCGGGCTGTTAACTACTTTATGAGAATATTTACATGGTTGTGTATTGTCTGTCGGTGCTTCAGTAAGGAGAAAATGTAGTTCCCATTTTCTTTCTCATATGATATTTCTATTCGCAATGAATTGTTCGTCAGTCTTTTTATAAACCTGTTCAGGTTTGTAACCAAAGTTTAAAATACATGTATATATACATGGGTAAATCTAAACTTTAAACTTGCAGTAAGCCAGAGTAGGACAGAAGTCCGCTCTTTGACTGATAGGCATTGCCTTTCTTTTTCTCCTTGCTGATTTTGCACCTTTTCATCACTCACATGAGTGGCATCAGCCTTGTTGTGCTTCACCTCTGGCTTCCATCCTCTTGAATAGCTTCCGTGTTCAGACCTTTTTATGCAGAGTGCGGAGTTTCGTATTTCTCTTGCTATGCTATGCCGGGTTCATGGTGAAGTTTGGGAGTTATCGCTTTCACTATGTCCGGATTGCTTGCCATGGATCTGTGAAACCTGTCGAGTCTGACTATGAGAACAGCATTCTTTACCATGACCAGACACAAGAATATCAGGCCATTCCCTTCACATCTCATTTTGGACGAAGCCGTGACACTTACTTTTTCCTGTTGCGAAGTTAGTGCAAGCCGCATACTGCAAGTACCAGAACCTTATTCCCTGAATTTTTTCAAAAACTTTTCCAGCTGCAGCTTTTCGGAAAACTTTTCCTGCCTGACGGTGAAATAATTCGGTAATTACTTGCCTGATTGCTATCCTTGCCAACTTTGATGGCAACGTAAAAAATAAATGTTTCACTTCTAAAATTTCAATGTTATGAAGAAAATGGAAAATTCTTTCGTAGTTTCTGGTTTTGTAGGTAAGGATGCAAGCATCCATCAGTTCTCAACCGCAAGCGTTGCACGTTTCCCTTTGGCAATCAGCCGCACTGAGAAATCAGGCGAGGAAACAACCCGCACTTCCGCTTTCATAAACGTCGAGACATGGCGCAAGAATGAGAATACTACATCCTTTGACCGCCTTGTCAAAGGAGCACTCCTCACGGTTGAAGGCTATTTCAAGCCGGAGGAGTGGCAGGATGCCGACGGTGTCAAGCGCAACAGAGTGGCATTTGTAGCCACCAGGTTCTATGAAGCTGTTGAAAAGGAGGAAACTCCAGCAGCTCAGGAGAAGAACTCCAAGAAGGGCAAGTAAATCCTTTCTTCTCTCCAATAGAGCGGCCTTCGGGTCGCTTTTTTTATGCTTATACTTCTCTTTGCCGAGATTCGTTCCTCATACACCGACTTCGGGGAACTGGCATAAATTCCGTTGCGAAGGTAATTGTCCGGTCTTGTCATCAGCAAGGTCAGGGCTTCGCTTTGCCGCAAAATCTCCACACCTGCGGGTAGTATTTTGGAGCAAAACCTTGCAGAGACAGCCCCGACACCTTCTTGGTGCAACAAAATTTATATGTGTTCCCGAAGTAGTTGATCTACGAGAGGGAAGAAAAAAAACAGATGATATTATGACGACAATCCAATCAATCCTGAGCCGACTGACCAAGGCTGTTGGCGGTACTGAAAAGATGCTCTACACAGAGCCGGAGTTGAACAAGTTTGCAGAGTTCTACCTTGACAAGTGGGACGAGAACACCAGTGAGGATGTCATAGCCGAGTCTTTCACTGACTTCTGGTGGGACACAGACAGGGCTTGCAGAAGATGTTCAGAGTGTGGCAGACTGATGCGTGCCGGGTATTGTGCTGACATGGGAGTAGCCTACTATTGCAGTGATGAATGTCTGCACAGTGACTTCACCGATGAAGAATGGGCTGAGGAATGCGAGAACAACGACCAGAGTTATTATACGGAGTGGTAATCTTTTAAAATTCAATGATATGGCAAATTTAGCAACAACGACCTATAAGGTCACTGGGACACGTGAAGCAGTAAATAACCTGTGGACTACCTTTCAGGACATGGAAGTGGATAGTAAGGATATAAGGCTGTTCAAGCTTGCCGAGCATTACGGCATTGACTATGAGAAAAAGCAAATCAGTGTTAGAGGACATATCTATTGGGCTGAATATGAAGAAGACGAAGAGAATGATTATTTCCTTCTTTCATTTGAGACAGAAACCGCATGGGATGCCTGTAACGAACTCTTCTTTGAAATAAACCGGATATTGGGTGATGAGCTGAGTATTTCATACAGATGTTGCGAAAGTGGATGTGATTTGTTCTATACCCATGACGAGGAGGATTTCTTTCCCGAAGAATGTTGTGTGAGTTCATACGGCGAACCTTTCGAGGATGCATGTGAGGATGTTTTTGACACCATTGAGGATGCCATAGCTGAATGGACATCAAAGACCGGTATCGGACAGGGAGACCGTAGTGAGAAAGAAATGGTGGACTTTATCAATAGCTATGGATACGAGAGCGAAGAAATCTATTTCTACATCCATCCTTTCACATTCGAATAAGTATAACCACTGGGGCATGAGAAAGCCTTGTGCCCCGCTTTAGGGAGTACGTTTTCTATGATAACGTAACACTTTCCCTAACAGCTCTCAACTGTTAGGAGACATTGGTAGGTATTTGTATATCATACACTTACCTTTGTATACATTGATACATGTAGACAAGTACACGTGTAAACAGGAATACAATAATACATTGAAACATATAAACATAAAAACAAATAGTATGGCACAGAAAATCATCACTTTCGCTAACCATAAAGGTGGCGTATCAAAGACAACTTCAACCGCCTCTATCGGAGCTTGTATGGCAAAGAAAGGCAAGAAAGTCCTGCTTATAGACCTTGACGGACAGGCAAACCTGACACTGTATTTCATACCTAATGAGGATGAAATTGAGACGAGCATATTTGATTCATTGGTAAACGGTGTTCCTTTGCCTGTGAAGCATATCCGGGAGAATCTTGACATTGTTCCGTCTTCCCTTGAAATGGCAAGTGCGGAAATAGCCTTGACCAACCTGTTGGCAAGAGAGCGGTTGCTTAGTAATCTTCTTGAACCTGTCAGGAAGGACTATGACTATATCCTGATTGACTGTCCGCCTTCTCTTGGTATTGTCACTACCAATGCTTTTATTGCCGCTGATGAGATCATCGTACCGATGACACCGGAGCTCCTTCCGTTGAAAGGCATGAGGATGCTGGACGCATTTGTCACCACCTTGCAGAGGGTCAAGCCGTCTCTTCGCCTGGGTGGTGTGTTCATCGCCAGATTCAATCATCGTAAACTGAACAAGGTAGTGGAACAGGCTGTAAAGGAGCGTTA
>OJMG01002822.1_pt1 | contig 14141 bp, 11 predicted proteins | sample 1597141 | NCBI WGS metagenome assembly OJMG01 (sample SAMEA2452119, study PRJEB22498) | human gut metagenome | biome: human feces; feature: human gut; material: feces | place: Australia | collected 2012 | reverse complement strand
GTCACTCCGCCATAATACGCGTATCCGAAATATACTCCGGCAATAATACTGATAAATCCCAGAATTCCGGCGACATTAATCCCCGGTAAAACCAAAATCGCCAATACCACCAGGATTGCCCCGATCAGAATCAGCATCAATACGATCAACCATTCCATAATAAATTTTTTAATTTGCTAAAGATATATTTTTTCGGGAAATATACACACATTATCACACCGAAAAATTCAATATTTCTCCTTCCTTATTTTTATCCTTCCGGGAAACACCTATCGATCACCTACTGATCATGTTTCGATCATCTATCGCATCATACAATACATGACAGGCAGATAAACGGGAATTCGTACGCCCGTGACAACTGAAAAAGCAAGAGAATCACCGTATTTCACATTAGCATAAAATTAAAAATACACGGTTTCCTTCTTTTTATTCTAACGTTTATTATAAATTTGTAATACGGTCACCTCCGTGAGTGTTTGTAAAATGCTAATTATTCTTTATATTTGTAATTCGTTTAGAGAAATCGGGACGAAGACAATTTAATGAAAGGCGTTTAGTTTTATCCTCTCTTTTAAAATCGCCAAATTTTAAGTTACAAGGATAAACGGTACAAACGCTCATGCTTGCCATATATAATTCTAAATATATACTGGTCTAGTGTGGGGTGGCTGTTTATTTTTAGTCAGGTGTTTGGCGATACCTAAAGATAGATAAACTAGCAATCTCCACACTTCTTTATTTATATTAATTACCCTTGGGGGATTGGGGTAAATAATATCCAGTTGTATGCAAAAGGCGCATGACATTTTTGAAGTCCAGCTTTCTTGGAAAGGGATAAAAAAATTGGAAGAAACCAAACAAAAGCTCCATGATTTTTTGGTGTCCCAAGGTTGGCTATTCAATTCCATTGGAGACTTTTTTGTTAAAAACAATAAAGTGATAGAACTCCAACCCAAACTATCTTCTAGTTCTATATTTCAATTCCAAATTGGCAATGAGAACTATCCTATTAAAGAATTTGAAAAGATAAAAGAATTGTTACTACAAATGATTCAATGCAAGGATATTGAATATTTAGAAATTCAAGATATAAACCTAAAAGAAAGTGAAGAAGAGTTCAAAAATTTTCTGCATGAACAATCGCTTACTTACGATAAAGGGGAATGGCATACTTTAAAATAATAGAACATTTATATTATTCTTAATATCAATTATTTACAAACTTTAAATTTAACACTATGAAAAAGATTTTTACTTTATTAGTTATGGTTGCTTTAGCAGCTTGTTGGGTGTCATGCTCTGATGACGATAACAAAAACGAACCAGATCCAACAATTCCCACGGTGAACGAGATTACTCTCACTATTGAAACCGGATCTCGTTCTATTGAATTTTTTAAATCAGATTACATTGGCGAATTTGGAGAGGAATGGGAAGAAGAAATATTACCATATATCAAAGTCCCCCAAGATTTAGAAATAAACTGGGGAGATGGACAAACAACCAATTCAACAACACATCAGTATGATATTGAAGGAACATATCAAGTTACAGTTAAAGGTACAAATCTAACTTCTTTCATCCTTGAGGAACGTAATGTGAAAAATATTAATGTGACCAAAGCACCTAATTTAGTAGTTTTATCGCTTTACCTCAATGAGATCAAAGAACTTGATGTTAGTAAAAATACAAATCTAACCTACCTTATGTGTGCCAATAATGAATTATCTTCATTAGATATAAGTAATAATCTAACATTAAAAGTCCTTGATTGTTCTGATAATACTCTCTCTTCTTTAAATACTTCAAAAAACAAAGCATTAGTAGAAATCAGTTGTAAAGGTAATGCATTACAAACACTTGATGTTAGTAAAAATATAGCTTTAGTTGACCTTTGGTGTGATGAATGCGAATTAACAAGTTTAGATTTATCTAAAAACACAGCATTAGTTGAACTATATTGTGAGAATAATAACCTAACATCTCTAAATATAGCAAATAATTCAAATCTTGAGAGCATTTCTTGTTCTTCTAATCCATTCACAGAAACATCTTTCTATCAGTTACTAAATGATTTACCTAATAGAAGTAATAATAGCAAAGGATATTTATACATTGATAATCCTAATAATTGGAATGTTTCCATTGCGGAAAATAAAGGGTGGCAAGTAAATTAACGCTAATATAAAACCTACTCCCAATACTCACACTATTGGGAGTTTTCCATTAAATCCCTATTCCCCTTCACAACAATCAAAACCAATCAATAACTTTAAAAATAATGACCTATGAGCAACACTAGCTAAATACCGACCACCAACACTTCAACCTGTAATATATAAGATATAAATACTATTGAAGTGTAGAGGATGAGGTAATCAGTAGAACATCATTTTTACTCATTTTTAGTAAAAAATTTATCATAAAAATCATCTTCAACTAGGTAAAAACATCATAAATTTTGCACGATTTTGCCCAAAAAACGAGGTAAAAAACACATCTCACAAACAATTGATTTACAAATAATTATATTATCAATAACCAGATTTCTATTTTACATTTGATGTAAGCAATCATGTAAGCAAAAGCGGGAAAAAAGAGTTTAACTCATTTGTAAGTGGTTATAAATAAACAAATTGCGGAAATAGCTCAGTCGATAGAGCACTAGCCTTCCAAGCTGGGGGTCGCGGGTTTGAGTCCCGTTTTCCGCTCTCATTTTAAAGCACTTACGATTGTAAGTGCTTTTTCATTTTTAGCCATTTTCACGGGTTTTACCCCCCTGATGTAAGCAAACATGTAAGCAAATATGTAAGCAGAAATCGCAACATAAGACACTATGAATGCGACAGTTAGCGTGATTTGTTATAAAGTTAGACCATTAAAAAATGGAGAATATCCCTTGATGATTAGAATTACAAAAAATGGGAAGAGGAAATACCAGAACTTAGGTGTCTCTGTCCAGCTCAAATATTGGGACTTCAAAAAGAACAAACCTAAGCCCAATTGTCCGGATAGAGATTTAATCAACAAGCTCATTTTAGCGAAAGAAACAGAATACCAGCAACAAATTTTAGAACTAGCTGCATCACAAAAACAATACACGGCGGCATCATTGGTAGAAAACAAGCAAAAGAAGTTTCAACTAAAAACCGTGAAGGAATTTTATCAACAATTGATCAAGGAGTTTGAAGAAAACAATAAAGTTGGAAACAAGCTCATTTACAAGACATCGTTCAACTCTTTAAAAGCGTTCACCAAAAGCGAGCTAAATTTCTATTTCAGCGATATTGACAAAGATTGGTTACTGGCTTATGAAAAGTGGCAACGGAATAAAGGTAATAAAGAAACAACTATCAGCTTGCAATTCAGAACTCTCAGGAGCGCATATAATAAAGCTATTGAGGAAAAGGCTGCAAGTAAAAATGATTACCCTTTTGATGATTACAAGATCGGGAAATTTAAAACAAAAACAAGGAAGAGAGCCATATCCAAGGAGGACGTGAAACAGATTATCACAACTGAATCCAATAAAGATACCCCTTTACGGAAACTTGCAAGAGATATATTCACATTTTCCTACTTGTGTGGTGGGATTCCTTTTGTTGATATATCTAATCTAACGATGAAAAACATCCAGAGAGGAAGGCTTTTATATACCCGCCAGAAAACACATGGAGATATAAACATCCAATTGTGTGATCAAGCTAGGGAGATTATAAAAAGATATTCCTCGCACCAGAAAAATGCGATTTATCTCTTCCCTATCTTGGATGCGAACATTCATAAAACGGAACTACAAAAGCAGAACAGGAGGCATAAAGTGTTGGCACAAATTAATAAAGAACTGAAAGAACTAGCCTCTGAACTTGGAATTGAATCAAAAGTGACAACCTATGTTGCAAGACATTCATTTGCAAGTGTTTTAAAGAAATCTGGGGTTAATGTAGCCTTGATTAGCGAGGCGTTGGGGCATACAGATTTAAAAACAACCCAAATTTATTTGGATAGCTTTGAGAACACCCAGATTGATGCAGCAATGCAAAATTTATTATGAACACAAATAACCTCTTATCTTCGGATTTGAGGTTATTTTTTTTACCAACAAAAAAATTTATATTTGGAAAAATCTTAGGCTATGTGTAAAGTAAAAGGAATCGCTGAAAAAGACCCTTTCTTGGGATATGTTGTTTGGATAAACGGGAATATTGTAGGGGCCCTGTACCCACTCTTGAATAAATATTTCAGGATAGAAAAAGAAATATTCTTTCCCACCTTCTTTTATTACGAGACACAAAAACTTAATCCCTCCGCAAATGAAACTATCTACACCGCAAAATCATTCGCTGAATACTGGCAATATTACATCGAGGAAAATAACATGTTCCCGTTAGTGTTTCATAATCCCACGATCCCAGAAAATTATAACACTATCCTTCAAGCAAATCACGAATATTTTGAAGGTAACCCAACATTACTTTGGATATACTGGCTGTTGGCTTATTTCATCACCCGTAACCCGGCACAAGAAACAATTGAACGTTCCATGAAAGATGAGAAGTTGGAAGAATTTCTATTAAACGTGAACCCTGATATGAATAACCTTCTCCGGTTCATCCAAGAGAATCAACAATGGCTTACATATAAAAATAAAAATTCCCAACCGATACAAATAAAAACAGCCTACGGGGACATACATCTATCTAACAAGAATAATTGGTTCTGGCAGCATTTAAAAGAGTACATTCAAGAATATTGTGAACCGGAACTAGTGGATGATAATTCTCCACGTAGAGGTGCGCCACAAGACAAGGTTACGAACACCATCATTATTCAACTTTACCGGTTCTTCAAAGATCGTAGCACGGCAAAAGATGATAACAAAATATCGAAAGGAGTTTGTCTTCTCATTATTATGTTCCTTCACATAATCCACAAGATACATTGCCACACTGAAAAAGAGATAGAAGAACTTCGACAACTAAAAAAAAGAAGTGAGGGAGAAGAGAAAGAATACTATTCGAACTACCTTGACATGACAAAAATGCAGTCTGAATGGATCAAACTTGTCAGGGAACGCATTCGTGACAACATGACAGTGACAGGTGACAGTCTCGTTGACTGGAACTTCAACATCCTTGCAAATCTCTCTAGTAAAGAAATAAAATACTGGTAATCAGTAATTTTACCACACTTTTACAAAAGTCAGATAAATACCGGAATTATCCCCTATTTATCTGATTTTTTTATTTATCGAAAGGTTTGGCATTTGCTGCATGGAGGGTAACAAGCTGATCACTGACAAAAGACATGACAGCTTGCCCTCAAACGGGATAAAAGACCGCACGAGACATATAATGTTTAACACTTAAAACAATAAGTTATGATAAAAATAAATTTATCCAACATGATGCAAGTTGAAATTTGTACGAAGAAAAAAGTTGATAACGGCTATTTCATTAAAACTGAAATTCAGCCCGTGATAATTGCGGTAATTCCAGACCTGATGAAATTACAGAAAAGAGACAAGCTAGCACAGGAAGTCCTAAACGAGGAACTTCTCGAAAAAGATGATCCCAAACACTTCTGCAAAGCAGAATTATTCTATTCTGAAGGAATCGAGTTAATTGATCTCAACGGGAATCCAATCCAGCAAGACACACCGAACGTGTTGGTCATGATCGGTTCAACCAAGGAGCAAAGGATCATCAGGGCTATATATAAACAAAATGTAAAAATGCTGGATACGGGAGAGGAACAACTCACCCTGACAAACGTGGTGGTAAAGGAATTTTCATCCGTGAAAGAATGTGCCAAGTACATCGGGGTGAACAATCTTTTAGATCGTACCATGAAGGCAAGCGAGAAAGTTGCTCTCGCCAGCAAGCAAAATGAAGTAGTCGAAGAGATCACGAGAACAAGTCAAAACGAAGGGGTGAGCACTAACACTGTAATCAAAACTTGCTCCGGGGGCAACATAATCACAACAAGCCAATGGAATGATATGGTGAGAGGAAAACAAATCGAATCATTGGAAATTGACTTCGAAACGGGGAAGAAAATCATATCCCGATTGAAGGAACTTTGTAATAAAGAAGGAAAGGAAATAAACAAATTTTGTAGCACATATTCCTCGATAATCAAGACAAAATTAGAAAAAATTCCCTCGCTTAACGAAAGGCAGCGAACCACGTTAAGCATACTTGGTAAGCTATCACCTACCGACTTCACTAGCGAGCTGAGAGTAGACGATATAACAGCACTCGTTGAAATGGCGTGGGATGAAACAATCAATCCCGCATAACAAGAATAGCAACATATCTATTTAAAACACAACATTTTCTGTAAACAATGATGCTTCCCATTGGGAAGTAAAGGGCCCTTCTTGCATCATATTTTTCGGGAAAAAGAGTGTAACGTTCTTTGAAATACTGGGAAAAATCAGGTGAAATACCTGACGGGGAGATTAGGATCACAAAAATCGGTGATTAGTGTGAATTAACGCCACAGCCCCTTAAAGGGCGGCTGTGGCTAATAATAATTTTAAAACTCATTACTCATGAATTACATTAATAAAATATTTGTTCCCGGAGAAGATTTCTACAAAACTCAGAAATTAGTTAGAACTCTCGCAGAAAACGAGAAAGAAGAAATGATAAAACACTTACTAACAAGCAAGGAAGCACTACACGTGCTATTCCCGTTAAATTCACATCTGGAATTAATCTGGGATATTTACAACCCGAAGGGATATTTAAAAACAAAGGTCAATAAATCCTTACTACAAGCGATTTGCAACAAACTCCAAGGAGAGGAAGTTGATGTAGAGAACTTGGATTTCACGGGTAATAATACTCGTTACATAGCAGAAGAAGAAGCTGTTAATTATCTCAATCAAAGGTTAAGAGCCTCAACTTTCAAACTCATCGCCAGAACTTACTCCGCCTTGGGTCTTGTCAAATACAATGCGGGAAAGAGGGGATTTATACACCTCATATTCTCGTTCGAGGAAGGCTGTACCATTGATCTATAAAATCTTCATCATCCTTACGGGGAAACACTACTCCGGGTAACGGGAAAATATAGATCATGATAAACCAATGCCACAGCCCCTTAAAGGGCGGCTGTGGCTCTAAAAATAGAAACAAATGAAAAACATAAAAAACAAACATCCTCCATAACAGGATATAATCAAAAACTAAACACCTCTCCCACTCGAAAAAATCAAACTCGATAAATAACAAAAATTGAAGTCTGAAAAAACAAGTGGAAGATAAATCTAGCTCCCCTCTTGAAAACGAGGCAACTAATCAAGAAAATAAGGAGCTAAGAGCTCTTTCCACACGATTATTCAAACCTGATCTATTCTCTATAATAATAAGTAAACTTCAAATTTTTAAGTGGAAAAGTGTTTCTACTCTTTTACCGGGATTTATTTATTCTATCCTGAGAATAACGGGTTAATAAACGTTTCCACACGTTTTATCGAAGTTGATTAGATTTATATAGAATATAGTAAAGTTTGAATTTTTAAGTGGAAGAGGTGTTTTGATCAATATTTTTTTTAATTATAAATCAATTTTATAGAAGCCACCGCCGCCTTGTAAGGGCGGTGGCGTTTAAATTAACGCCCAAATCAGATGGATAAAAATATTATTATAGCACCCAAGGGGTGCAAATATCTTTCAGATATAGAAGGATTTAACGAGTTACCTGTTAATTGTTTATTCAATAAAGGTAGAACTGGATGCGGGGGAACGGAAGTAGTGCTAAGAGGTGAGAAGAACGCTATTATCGCTGTTCCTTATATATCATTAATAATTAACAAGATAGAATCTAATACAGAACATGAAGATAGAAGTGATGTTATCCTAGGGGTTCACGGGGAGGTGACAAGCGAGGAGATAACGAGTTACTTGAAAAATCACGAGATAAAGAAGATCATGGTTACTTATGATTCAGTTCCAAGGTTAGTGAAGATTATCCAAGGGGTTGATGGGAACGAGGGGAAAGTGTTCGAAGATTATTTTCTTCTCGTTGACGAGTGGCATTGTTTGTTCAAATATTATGATTTTAGAACGGAGGCTATCAGGAACTTATTACCCGTGGCAAGGAAATTTAAAGAGGTTACGTTCATGACCGCCACTCCTGTTCTCCCAAACTTCATTTTCGACGAGCTAAAAACATACCCTATCGTGGAAGTTGAATGGGAGGAAAAAACAGAAATAAATGTACAATTGTACCAGACATTTAAACCAATTGCCCTGTTGTGTAAATTTATCGAGTATGTAAAGGAAAAAGCCCCTCAACAAAACTTTCATATTTTCATGAATAGTGTTGAAATGATCACGAGCTTCCTTCTGGAATATAAAGATTGTAATCCAGACCTTGTCAAGATCGTTTGTTCCATGAATAATTCAGAGAACCAGTTAAAACTATTTAGGGTTAACCCGAATTACATCATTGCTAAAGCGGGTGATCCAGCTCGAAAAATCAATCTATACACCTCCACCGCATTTGAGGGATGTGATATATATGATGAAAATGGTCTTAACATTGTTATTTGTAATGGATATAAAGAACATACACTTCTTGATATTAAAACGACCGTTCCACAAATTTGCGGGAGGGTAAGAAATAGTATACACCAGCGAGAGTTCTATTACATATTCTCGATAAATCAACAATGTAACCCAACTCCTTATCTAAAATACGTGGAAATTCTCAAAAAGGATTTCAAGGAGAATAACGATTACGTGATGGACATGAATAACATGACCCCAGAACACCGGGAAAGAACCATTACATTAATTAAAAAGAGTAATCCCAAAAGTGCCCTTGCAAAATATTTGATAACAGGTGAAGATCATAATCTTAGATTAGATAAAAATATGCTACTGGTAGATATATATAACCATTATATCTTTAACTTTACGTACAAATCCAAAGAAAATTTAAAACAAGAATTTGAAGCCTGCAAATATAACATCTCAAGATACGTGATGTTCGTGATTAAAGAAAAGTCCTCGTCTGACAAGCTATCAGAAAATTCTGATGCAAAAATATGCTGGAAAGAATTATTTGAAGAATACCACGCTTTGAAAGAACCCAAAGATGATGGATTGGGTTTCATGAAATTACTTTTTCAAGATCAATGCCAAATTATTGAAGATTATAAACCTTTAGTCAAGGAGGCTTATAACAAGCTAGGCATTGAAAAAATCCGGGAATTAGATTACCAACGTAGAGCCATAGAGAAAGAACTCGTGAAAAGAGAGAATCTCCCCAATATTGTAAAAATAATGGATCAACTTGAATGTAAAATTTCGTTAGGGAAACTATACACGGTACAAGCACTTAATGATATGATACAAAAGATATGTGACGAGTACGATCTTCAAAAAGTTCCAGCCACGAAGATTGATGATTATTTCGAATGTGAAAATACAACTTCAACGATTAACGAGAAAAACACGAGGTGCAAAACTATCTATTCCCGAAAACTAATAGCATATCAATAAGCCACCTCCCTTTTAGGGAGGGAGGTGGCTCTACAATACCCACAAGAATCAAACAGTATAGAATTTCTCACTTTTCAGCCTGAATCCTTGAAATTCGAAAACGGGAACACTCGTTCATGATCGAGGGAAATTAGCCACCAAACACGCTAAATTCTAGTGTCCCATTTAGGAACATTATAGGGGACATACTATTTTACTCGTGACCACGTGATCCGGGAAGGTGAACATCACCTCTCCATGATATTTCAATTTTTCCCGTGCCTTGAATTTACATCATCGTGGGTAAGGGGGGAACGGGAAGATTATTTACAAGGTGATTCACGTTCATTACTACATGAAATTGATTCCCTTTCACTTTTACACAAATATAAAATATTGTTAATTTTTACTATGATATGAACTAGAAATGTACTAACTTTGAACAAGGAGACCGGGAAAAACATCCTGTTATATCCCGGTATATCACCGCCAAAATTTCCAGCTAGAACAATTTAATCCATCAGGGTAACCTGTTTATCTTGAAAATTTACAAGTCCCCCGGGGCCCTGTAATTGAAAAATATTACCACTCACGAGAATGTGCTTTTAGCCCCCGAATTTTAAAGAGAACAAGAGCGATATTTAAACTAGTAACGAGGTGAAATCATGACAAGTTATACCATATAATAATATATCACGATGAATAAAATAGAGAATATTAATGCAGTGAAAACGTTTTACGAGTTACAAGAACGGGGTAACTTCCCCCGGAACATGACCATGAAGGAACAGGATATTTATTACAAGATTCTTCATTACCATAACACTTTATCCTTTTTAGGACTAGATGATCAAGAGATAAAAAAAATCCTAGAAACATACTTGCATCACACGCAATCCATGAACAAGATTTGTTACATCCTGCAAATAAAACACGGGACATCCCCTGACATGATCGCCCTCCGGGGTTACTTGTTAAGTTATTTTCACGTGGGAGACAACGTTTCGAAGAGTTACATTGAAGAAAAAATGAACGAGGCCTTCATTAAAAGTAACCAACCACAACAACCATGTTACATGATCATGACATATTTCAACATCCTGTTCCCAAACCGGGAAAGATCAAGTCAAGAGAGGGGAAAATTCATCGAGATAATCAAGACATTCGAGGATTCCTACTACCCGTATTTATAAACTTTAAAATCAAGTCAAATGAAGAAAAAAGAAAAAAAAGAGAAGGAGCAATCTCCAAGTTTCGTTCCATTTAAAATAACGGAACATTACAATCATTCAACTGATATTGAATACCTCAATCATGATCTACTTCGAGAAGGTTCAGCGAAGTTATGGCAGCATTTACAAGAACTGGCAAGGAGTGGGAAACTGGATACAATTCTAGTTGATATTTAATTCATCAAGCAATCACTGCAAAGTGGTTGCTTTTTTTATACCCATGCTACACTTCTGGTAAATAAGCCTTATCCTTCTTTACCCCTCTGGTACCCACCTCTCCCATCCTTTTCCTTCTAGAATGATGATGATAAAAATTAAAAAGGAAACATTCATTCCCCCTCATACACTTTGATTGATATATATACTATAATATATAGCATTGAAGTGTTGGGAGGGGATGATTGATTAGCTTGTTATTTTTATAAAGATGATGCTACTAGAAAATTTATCAAGCTGGATGAGTGATTAGACTATTCAACCTCACATCCCCCGGTATGACCTTAATTAAAAACAAAATGGAAGTGGGTAACTTGTAATGAAACTTCATTCATGTTATCCACTTCTCTATTTAAAACCAGTTTCTCATCAATTAAATTTATAATCATGAATGAAAAGAATCTATCATCACCAGTTATCAATGAAACTAGAACAGGAGAAGATTATAATGATCTAACACTATTACCAGAGGTGGAGATTAAATACAAGCCAGAGGTTAAACCCAAGGATAGACCAAGGGTCACGATGGCGATGGAGGCATATAAACTCATCAGACCCTTTTTTGAAGGTTGTTTATATCACCATGAAGAGGCATGGGTGATGCTATTAAATACAAGCTGTAAAGTGTTAGGTGTCGCAAGATTGAGTGTCGGGAATCAAGAGCATACTATTATAGACCCAAGAACCACCTTGCAATTGATGATAAAGACCAATGCAGTCAATCTAATTATATTCCATAACCACCCAAGCCAGAGTTTAGCTTTCAGCCCAGAGGATATAAAAATAACCAAGAACATGATGGAGGCTTGCAAGCTGTTAAACATGAATTGTCTGGATCATATCATTGTCGGGGAAGATGGTTATTCCAGCTATTCAGAGGAAGGTTACTAGAGGGAATAATTACATTCAAGATAGATGAGAGATAAGAAATTTGAAAGGAATTTAAAATGGTACATGGTGATGTTTCTGATCACTTTCATCGGTTACATCATTGCCTTGTTCACCATCTATCCCAGATCAGCAATAGTGGAATCTTGTGCTGTTTTTATCTTTTTTATAATCCTGTTACTATCCAAGAGAGGGTAAGGATTTTCACCTCTCTGGTTGTTTATATTGAATAGACAGCCATAGAGGTGAATTGTAGAATGGTTATATATTAAGAGTGATTACAAGCTATTCACACTGAAATTTAATACTTTTGCCATACAGCTACCCCTGTTGAGCGTTTGTAGAATGCTAATTATTATTTACATTTGTGGTGTCCTTTGGAGTGATCTAGGGGGCAGACATGTTTAATGAGAAGCGTTTAGTTTTATCCTAATCTTGAAAACGACCAATTTAAAAGACTAAAGGGATAGACGGTACAAACGCTCATGCTTGCCATATATACATTTCATGAATATATACTGGTCTAGCGTGGGGTGGCTGTTTATTTTTAGTCGGGTGCTTGGTCGTACCTCAAGATTAATAAACTAGCAATCTCCACGCTTCTTTTCATATTTAAATTACCCTTGGGGATTGGGGTGATGATATAAAGACATGAAGAAATTATTCTTTCTTGCGTTTATTCTTTCTTTGATCATCTCATGCGACAAAGAAGAAACAGACCCTTATGAGGACTTCTGGGGTTTTCATGTAAAAGACACAACGGGCTTAAAACTTTTTCAAGCAAAACAGGTGGAAGATGTTAATTACCTGATCGGGTTACGGGATAAAAAACTATGGATTGGGAAATTTGATAATGATACAAAAGAACAACTTAGAGAGTGGAACTGTCCAGAAATTTTTGCAACCAGCAGGACTATTGACCTTGGATATGGTGAGATTAAAAAATACAATTTTGACCTTCACTCCGCATCCCTTCAGGTTGAAACACTAGATGAACAGAGTGTTGCCATACTTGCCCAAATTGGTCAAGGGGAAGAGCTTCTTGCTGATCTATATGTTACCTGTGGGGATAATATTCAATTATATATCATGGAAACACCTGACTTCTTTGTTAAAAATTATTCACTTGTAACATGGAATAACGGTTATGCTATCACACTCAATTATAATCAAGTGAATAACGCAGAAGAATTACATGCTTTCTATTCCATGGAAAATAAAATTCTATTTAAATCTTCTCGTTATATCGACTTGTTAGCATGCGCACCTTTAAACCAAGAAGAGGTGATAACCTACAATCAAGTAAGAAAAATATCCAGAATTAATTTTAGAACGGGTGAAAAAGTCTGGGAAACAGATATAACGTTAAATGATATTCCCCTTGATACAAGATTGGAAGCAGGACTTACAACTACTGAAAATAATACATGGATTTATACTATAAATATAACCTACCGTAGTGGAGAGAAAGATACAAGAAAATTTGAAATCGATATTGACAATGGAGAAATAACACATTTATAAACAATTATCACGAATACTTTATTATTAACAATTTAAAATTACACATCATGAAAAAGATTTTTACTTTATTAGTTATGGTTGCTTTAGCAGCTTGTTGGACATCATGCTCTGATGATGATAATGATGATAATACTAATTGGCAAGAAATTAAAGCGACTTTGGAAATTACTGATGCAACCTTAGCAAGTGCATTTGATTGTATGGAAGATGAAAAAGATGCTTATACAACTTGTAAAATAATCATAGATTGGGGAGATGGAACAATAGACGAATCTCCAAAACATTATTACTCGCAAAAAGGGATTTATTATGTGACTATTAAAGTCAAAAAAATAAAAAAATTGAATATAAGTTATTCTCAAGTTACTTCATTAAATCTAAGTGAAGCTACAGAATTAACAACATTATGGTGTCTAAACTGCAAATTAACCTCTTTGGATTTAAGCAAAAATATAAAATTAACAACATTAGGTTGTGGTAACAATAAACTAACTTCCTTGGATTTAAGTAGAAATATAAAATTAACAGAATTGGAATGTTACAACAATCAGCTAGTGTCTTTAGATTTGAGTAAAAACACAGAATTAACAAAATTAATCAGTTCTAGTAATCAACTAAGTTCATTAGATTTGAGCAAGAATATAAAATTATATTCATTAGATTGTTCTAGTAATCAACTAAGTTCATTAGATTTGAGCAAGAATATAAAATTATATTCATTAGATTGTTCTAGTAATCAACTAAGTTCATTAGATTTGAGCAAGAATATAAAATTATATTC
>OJMG01002817.1_pt1 | contig 14165 bp, 9 predicted proteins | sample 1597141 | NCBI WGS metagenome assembly OJMG01 (sample SAMEA2452119, study PRJEB22498) | human gut metagenome | biome: human feces; feature: human gut; material: feces | place: Australia | collected 2012 | reverse complement strand
TTTCGGAGCATCCTTTACCACGACGGAGCGGTGCTTCTGGTGTGCCTCCGCCTTCTTCTGCTCCCACTCTTCCAGGGCTTGCAGATATTCGGCTTCGGCCTGTCCTGTTTCCGTCTTGATCAGTTCTTCGTACAAGTCGGCCAGATGGCGCATGTCGTTGATGCACCCCTTACCGTTGGCCGCGGGTGCCACCTCGACGGTGAAAATGTGGGGGAACACCCGTTTGCGGTGATATTTGCCGGACACTTCGGGGAGGCAGGCGCTTGCCACCGTGCACGCTCCGAGGAGCGCCATGTCGCGCTCGCGGTGCTGGGGATAGAAGGCGACCGCCTCGCGGAACAGATCGGGAAGCCATCCGTACACCTCGTCGGGAATGAGCGGGGTCCGCTCGCGCAGGACTTCGCCGCTTGTCTCGATTTCTTCCGTCTCTAAGGGATGTCGGGTTTTGAAAACTGTAGGGGAAATTTCGCGGTCAATTTGTCCTTTTGCTCCGCCATAGGTCGCGTGCTCGTTCATATTTCCTTGATAAGCAGAATGTAACGCCTGTTCGATCTCTGTCGCCGTGAAGTCTGCCGCTTGCAGGCGCAGCGTGCAGCATGCGGCTGTTTCGGTGTACGAAAAGCCCCTCCGGTTTGCCTCGCAGCCGAGGCGGTAGACCGTCTGGTTACGCGCTCCTGCCAACGGCGGGATGCGGTCGAGGAAACGTGCGACAAACGCGTCGACACCCTTTTCGGCCGACTGCTTTTCGGGGATGTGGAAGATTTCCGCGTCCGGATTGTAGTACGCCTCCCCGTCGTCGCCCACGTAACAGCAACGGCTGATGTCCTTGCACTTGGCATCGCTTGCCACACCGCCTGCCTTCTCGAAGAAGGCGGCGACAAGGGGATAGGCTTCGCCGTGGCGTTCCGCCGGGCAGTCTACGCGTACGAAGACCTTCAGCCCTTCTCCGCCGGGACTGACGAACATCGCCAGCGTGGAGCTCAGCGCCCGGAAGGTGAGGATCAGTGCCGGCAGGTCCTTCACATGGTCGAAATCCAGTCCGACGACCTGGCTGTACGTTTCGATCGCACTCGCCTTATGTCCGCCCTTGAACACCCCCGAAGGGGTGAACCCCGGCAATCCGCCCTTCAGCTTCCGGGCTTCTTCGGCACGCCCTTCCGCCAGTGCGGTGCGGTAGGCGAGGATCTCATTTTTCCAGCGGCGGCGCCGGATCAAGATGATGATTTCTTCAAGAGTTAAGACTTTGCACTCTGTCCGGAACAGGCTGGCGTAAAAAGATACATGTACTTGTTTTTCCATGATATTATTAATTTAAGGCAAAATGGATTGCCGGTTTGTTTATGCGACAAAGGTAAGCTTATCCCAGTGTGCAGGCAACTATGCCAAAAGCGGATTTTTGAAATATATAATACTGGTTGTTAGGTGTATATGAATTTTGTTTTTGACGGAGCATATTGCTTTTTAACATTTTTATTTAGAATAAATTAACTGTTTGTCCGTTCTCTCTTCTCTTTTGAATAATAATAGGTGGCCAACGTCTTGACCACGACGCTGAAGTTGAAGATGACCTGCATGGCCTTGAATAGCCCGGCTGCCTTTTCCGTGTTTTTCTCAAATTCAGGGAGGTAGCGTATTCCGCTGAAATACTCGGCAAGTGTGCGTGCGTCGTCTACCTTTATCTGTATTTCTTCGATCCCTCCGACCTCTTGGAGCAGTTTGCGTATGCGTCCTTGGCAGGCGCGGATGGTGTCGGTCGTGTAACGTGTCGTTTTGACTCCCTCTATCTGTTTAGACTTGAGGATTTCCAGGCGGGTGTACAATTCTGCTATTTCTTGTGCTTCTTTTGAAAGCTTCTGTTTTTTTTCATGATGAATTTTTTTATAAGACGAATAATATAAATGATGATTATCATCTGTTTTTAATAAATAACGAAGCCCCGGCAGTTTTCGTACTGCCGGGGCTTGTTTTTTTGTATGCCTTCGTCCTTCGCAGGGGAAAGGCAACTTGAACTTTAATTTCAATATACTTTAGTATTATTAATATTAAATCCGGTTGCTTGTTTGCCTCTCGCAGGTTAGTTGCCGTTTTTACGGTACGCAACCGAAGAATTATTTGATTATAAAATGTCATTTGTATAAGGGTGGCCTATAACCACCCTTACGATAGTATTGTTCAGTCTCGATTACTTGATGATAGCTTTAACAGCTTCTTCACCTTCTACAGCTACAACTACTACACCTGCCGGAGCAGCGATTGTTGCATTGTCAGAAGTGATAACCGTGTTAGCTACAACCTGGCCTAAGATGTTGCTTACAACAACTTTCTTACCGGCAGCACCAGCGATCGTTACGTTGCCTTCGCCAGCGATAACTGTTACTTCAGATGTGGCGATCTCTTCGTTGTCGGTAGATTGTTCTGCGACACTTTCGAATACCAATGCATCTTCTTTTTCGCTAACCAAGATGATCAAACCGTTCTTCTGCTGTAAGAACTGGCCTGTCTTAGCGTTTTCGATATAGAATCCATTGTCAGCCAAACGGAATGCCCAAGCAGCTTCGTTTACCGGAGTCTTAACAATCTTATTCTTTGCAGGATCTGCATCAACGAAGATCAAAGAGTCTGCACCGTAAGTTTTAGCTTCAACGAAGTTAACAGCAGCCGGTTTGCCTGTGATAGCCATGAAGTTGCGAGCTTCTTCATCGTTAGCACCTACACCTGTAGAGATGTAGAACAACGGTTTCAACTCATTTTCAACACATGCAGTGTCAACCCACAGACGGAAGTCATCTTCTACAGCACCTTCAATTTCAGAAAGAGCTTTCAATACAGAAACCCCAGCGTTGTTAGCCAAAGCCAAAGTCTGGTTTTCAGAAGACTGGAAGCGATAGTGACCGGCACTGTTGTTTGTCAAGTTCAGGTAAACAGGAGCATCCCAGTTAACTAAGTTGAACGGAGTAAACAAAGGATAGCTGTTATCGCCTCCTTTTTCCGTGATAGAGATAAACTTGTAAGTCGGATCAACTTTCAATGCTCCTTCACCACGGAATAATTCTTTAGCCTTCTGACCTGTCACAACACCTGTACCAGGTGTGAAACCAGTAGTATAAAGAACCATTACTTTGTCTGTATCCAAAGTTTTGAAGATTACCTGTAACAATTTTGCGTCATACAGTACAGAGCCTTCTTTTGCTTCTTTAACCTGTTTATCTGTAGCAACAGCCAATTTGTTATCTGTAGTCAAATAGATAGAGTTACCAGCCTTATCAATAGAGTGGTAAACAGCATATTTGGAAACTTCGTTCGGAGACAATACGTTTGTTGTATCAGCAACCAACTTGAAGCCATAGCTATCTTCAGAAGATTCTAGTTCCTGACCATACAGGAGACCTTTATCATCGATTACATACGCGCTGCTACCGAAGGTAGTCACAACTTGCATGGCCCATTTAACATCTTGTTCTTCTTTGTCTGTCAAAGTGATATAACCGTGATGCTTGTCAGGTGTGATTGGAGTTACTTTGAATGTATCACCTAATGCTTGGAATACATTTTCCAAAACATTACCATCTTTGTCTTTTACTTCGGCCCAAGAAGTTTCAGCAGCCAATTTACCTCCAGTATAGTAACCGTTTGTCACTTTGTAGGTCACTTTACCACCTTTCACAACTTTTTCGATGTAGTTGAATGTTTCCGGCAGATAAGCAGAAGCTGTAGTTTTGATAAAGGCAGGATGGCTACCTGCATTCTTCAGGTTCTTGAATTCACTTGCATAAACCAAACCATTAACAGCCTTGTTACCACCGTTACCGATTTGAGTCAGGACGTAAGCGCCTTTGCCTGGTTCCCAAGCTGTAGAGTTGCCCAATGTAGGACGATCGAACTCTTCAACTTTACCGTTTGCACGTTCTTCTGTAGCAACTGTTACAATGTTTGTTTCATTTGCATAAGTAGCAGAACCGATGTAAGCAACTGTGTCAATACCAGCAACAGGTTGATGATCGTAGTTGGTATATTTACCAGCAGCATCTTTTTTATTGCTCAGAGTTTGGTTGACAACCAATACTTTCACTTTGTCTGTAGAACGATCCAACAGCAGAGCGAACTGGTTGTACGGAGTTGCATATTTAGCTGTCTTAAATGCCGGGTAGAAACCGAACTGTTCGTCTGTAGAAGAACCAACGATTGTTGCATTTTCATTGATGTTTACAGAGTCAACAGCCAAAACATTACCGCTTGTAGAAACGATTTCGAATACATTTCCCGTATTTCCAACTTCATTGAAGAAATAAGAACCATCTTCTACACCTTCGATTTTAGAAAGAATATCCATAGAGTAAGTTGTCTTCTCGTTCAGATCAGCAACTGTCATGAAACGTTCGCCAACTTTGATAGCGCGGAACTTAGAGTTAGTCGGTTCTTCTTTAACGTTCACCACAGATAAAATACCATTACCCCAATCCTTAGTTCCTACCCAGAACTTTTCCTTGTCGTTTTCGATAAAGTAATATAAAGCATTCTCAGCCACGCTGGTCATATCTGTATTATCTACAGCTTGAATTTGTTTAGCTGTTGCTGCAAAAACACTTTCACCATCGATGGTCAAACTTTTGTTGGTAGCTTTGTTGACAAAAGAATAATTGTAAGCACCAGACACGGCCTGTTTTGTTACTGTAACCTTCCACAAAAGAGAGTCAGATGCCAGTGTCTCATCTGTCATGTAAGGATCATCCGCATTGGTTAATGCTACAGAGTCGCCACGGCTAATCAAGTAGCTATAATCCATAGCCAACTGATAGTACTTGCCGTTTTCTACATACTCTGGCGTAGAACTCCCTTGTGCCATTACAGAAGAAGTAAGAGCTACTGCCCCTAAAAGAGTAAAAAACTTCTTATTCATAATTCTAAAATGTTTAATTAATAAATAGTATATCTGTTTGTTTCTTCTATGTACTCAAACCTCTTGTTTTACAAGAGTTAACCAAATTCCTGTATAATGACTAATGAAAACGTACGTTTTTTTTAGTCATTTTTGAGGGGCTTTCTGGAGGGTTTGTGTTGGAAAGTCGGTTTTTCGTACTTGTTAAGTTATCTGATTGATAAGAAAGAATATAGAAAAGGGAAAATAATTGGAAGAAAGGATTGCAGGTTTAAAAAGTAGTTGTATTTTTGTAGCTGAAAAATGACGAATCTAAACGTACGTTTTCATTAGTCATTTTGAAAATCACCTCTATCTTTTTTATATCCAACTACTTATAAACATAAAAACGCTCTAAAACAAGGCTGAAATCCGTTTTTATATAATGTACATATGTACCTAAATATAATTGTGTAAGTTCAAGTTTGTCAATAATATACATGATATCTTCAATCTGCCGGCCTCTATTGCTATAATAGCCTGAATCTACCGTTTTCTGGAAAAAGCCATTTCGTATCGTTCCACTGTTGTTAACAAAATCTAAATGCCAACAAGGCGGAAGTTTCTTTCTTCCCTATTGCCCCGATGGTTGTTTGGCATAAAAATAATTCCCTATCCTCTTTGAAACTTCGTTATCATTCCTAAAAAATACCCACCATCGCGCTCATTTGAAACAAGTTATTGAATATTCTGTTTATATTTGCAAGTTATCAACAGATAAGGTGACTTTTCAACAAAACAGGCATTGTTTTGGATAAACTGATTTGTGTTAGTTTTTTAATGTTTAGTTTTGCCCCCGAATAAATAGACAAAGTATGGGAAAGATTATCGCTTTAGCAAATCAGAAAGGTGGGGTAGGTAAGACTACCACAACGATTAATCTGGCTGCATCGCTGGCGGCACTTGAGAAAAAGGTGCTGGTGGTCGATGCGGATCCGCAGGCTAACGCTTCGTCGGGACTGGGCGTGGATATCCGCAGCGTGGAGCAGTCGATCTACGAATGTGTGGTGAACGGCGACGATCCGAAAGGTGCGATTACCAATACGGAAGTGGAGGGACTGGATATTATCCCCTCGCATATCGACTTGGTAGGCGCGGAGATTGAAATGCTGAACATGGAGAACCGGGAGCAGATATTGAAACAAATACTGGTCCCGCTGAAAGAACGATACGATTATATCCTGATCGACTGTTCTCCCTCTTTGGGATTGATCACGGTCAATGCCTTGACGGCAGCCGATTCGGTGATGATACCCGTGCAATGTGAGTATTTTGCGTTGGAAGGTATTAGTAAACTGTTGAATACGATAAAGATTATCAAATCGAAGCTGAATCCCGCTTTGGAAATCGAAGGCTTCCTGCTGACCATGTATGACTCGCGTCTCCGTCTGGCCAACCAGATATACGAAGAAGTGAAACGTCCGTTCCGGGACCTGGTTTTCACGACCGTTATTCAGCGTAATGTCAAATTAAGCGAAGCTTCCAGCTACGGCAAACCCGTGCTGCTTTACGATGCCGAGTCGAAGGGAGCTTTGAATCACATGCAGCTTGCACAAGAGCTGATAGATAAAAACAAATAGATTTATGATGTATGATGTATGATTTGTTTGTCTTTTCAAATCATACATCATACATCATAAATCATAAATTCGAAAGTTTATGGTAATGAAAAGATCGGCTCTTGGCCGCGGATTGGATGCTTTGATAACGATGGATGACCTGAAAACGGGCGGTTCGTCGTCTATTAGTGAAATAGAGCTGAGTAAGATTCAGCCCAATCCGGATCAACCCCGTTCTGTTTTTGAAGAAGAGACGCTTGAGGAACTGGCCGTTTCTATCCGTTCGTTAGGTGTTATTCAGCCGATTACGTTGAAAGAAACGGGAACGGATAAATATATGATTATCTCCGGCGAACGTCGGTATCGCGCTTCCCTGATGGCTGGCTTGGAACGTATCCCCGCCTATATCAAAACCGCAGCAGACGAGAATGTCGTCGAGATGGCTCTGATCGAGAATATCCAGCGTGAAGACCTGAACTCGATAGAAATAGCCCTGGCTTACCAGAAGTTGATCGACAGTTATGGGCTGACACAGGAAAAGCTGAGCGAGCGTGTCGGCAAGAAGCGGGCGACGATTGCCAATTATCTCCGCCTTTTGAAGCTCCCAGCCGAGATACAGGTGGGGCTGAAGGATAAGAAGATCGATATGGGGCATGCACGTGCACTGCTCCCTGTCGAGGACCCGGAAGTGCAGTTGGCTCTTTACGAACAGATATTGGCGGATGGACTGTCTGTCCGTAACGTCGAAGAAATAGTACGCGGCGGAGTGGATGCGGCAGCTCTCGAACAGGCCAGGAAGGAAAAGCCTGCCCAGCGGAAACCGAAACTTCCCGAGGAGTTCAACTTGTTGAAGGACCATCTGTCCAGTTTCTTTAATACAAAGGTCCAATTGGTATGCAACGAAAAAGGAAAAGGTAAAATAACGATCCCCTTTGCATCTGAAGATGAATTGGAAAAACTGATCGGCTTGTTGGATAAGTTGAAATGAGAAACTGGAAAGCAATTTTGTGGATAATAGCCCTCCTGTGCGGTTCGGTATGGACCGGCCATGCGCAGAGGACGATAATGGCAAAGCAGGATACGGTGATATCTTCCGATTCGACCGTAACGGCTGTGGTTCCCGGAGAAACGGCCAAGGCCGATTCGACAGTGAAGGCTGTGCTTTCGGCTGCCGACTCGCTTCCCCAACCGAAGGTGAAGCTGAAGGAGTTCAAACCCGATCCTAACAAAGCGTTGCTGTATGCCTTGGTGCCGGGTCTGGGACAGATATATAACAGGAAGTATTGGAAGCTCCCGTTGGTATATGGGGCCTTTATGGGCTGTATGTATGCCATCACTTGGAACAATAAGAATTATAAGGACTATTCGACTGCCTACTTCGATATCATGGAGGATTACCAAAAGGTATTGGCGGCAGAGAAGGATGGACAAAAGTATGAGGGACCTTGGCAGGAGAGTTGGACGATCTTTGTCAGAAACGGTGAGGAGAGCACCTATGTCTCGAATGCACAGTTCCAGGAAAACCTGAAGCGCCGGAAAGATTATTTCCGCCGTTACAGGGATTTGAGCATTATCATTACGGTCGGGGTATATGCGATCAGTATTATCGATGCGTATGTGGATGCCCAACTGTTTGACTTTGACATTTCTCCGGACCTGAGTCTGCACTGGTCGCCGGAGGTAACCCCGAAGACCCGCTATACGCCGGGCTCGTATGGATTGAATTGCAGTTTTAAGTTCTGACATCATGAATAAAAACCTACTTATTCTATTCTGCCTGTTTAGCCTGATGCAGGTCTCCCGCGCACAAGACCCTATATTCGGCGAACCGCAGCATTCGACATTATCGGCAGACTCGCTCTCTGACGTAGTGGGCTTGATACCTGAAAGTCTCGATGCAAACGTGGATAGTTTGCTCCATTCCTGGCATGTGCAATATTTTTCGAAAGTGGATGAGTATTGTCACGATGATGCGGAGAATGTCTATTTTCCCGATTCGGTCTACGAAGAACGCTTGGAACGTCTGCCGAGTGTGATCCGTTTGCCTTACAACGAGGTGGTGAGGGATTGCATCGACCTGTATGCCGGACGCAAGCGTGACCTGGTACGCTATATGTTGGGTATGGCGGATTTCTATTTCCCCATTATCGAACAGGTGCTCGACAAGCATAATCTGCCTTTGGAACTGAAGTATCTGGCTGTCGTCGAAAGTGCCCTGAATCCGGTTGCCCTTTCGCGTGTGGGGGCTTGCGGGTTATGGCAATTCATGCTTCCGACCGGCAAGATATATGGTTTGGAGATCAACAGCCTGTTGGATGAACGGCGTGATCCGGAGAAGGCGACAGAGGCGGCCTGTAAGTATTTTGAAGATATGTACGCCATCTATGGCGACTGGAACCTGGTGCTGGCTTCCTATAACTGTGGTCCGGGCAATGTGAACAAGGCGATTCGCCGTTCCGGAGGAAAGACCGATTTTTGGGAGATCTTCCGCTACTTGCCTCGTGAAACCCGTTCGTATGTACCGCTGTTTATCGCAGCCAATTATATCATGAATTACTATTGCGATCATAATATTTGCCCGATGCAGACCAGTCTGCCGTTGGCGACCGATACGGTTATGGTGAACAGCATGCTTCACCTGCAACAGGTTTCCGATGTGCTGGGGATCGACATCGAGCAGCTCCGTGCGCTCAACCCGCAATATAAACGGGATATCATTCCGGGAAATACGGAACCTTCCGTATTGAAACTTCCGGCATCGCAGACTTATGCGTTTGTCGACAAGGAAGATTCGGTCTATACGCATCGTGTAGAGGAGTTGCTGGCCAACTGCATACCGGTCAATGCCGCCGACGGATCGAAGAATCTTACGCTTGAGAAAATTACCCATGTGGTAGCCCCCGGTGAGAATATCTATACCATCGCGAACCGCTACGGCGTTACTCCGAAGGATATCCGTAAGTGGAACGGACTCGGTTCCAACCGTGTTGCCAAAGGTCGCCGTTTGCGTCTGCATGTCGATAACGGAGGTGTCGCATTTGCTTCCGCCAAGACAAAGAAGACCGAAAAGGACGGGGCTGTCAAAGCGGGACAGAAAGCAACCCCTGTCGTTACCAAGAGCAACCAGACAGCCCGCGTTTCAGGCAAAAGTTTGACTTATAAAGTACAGTCCGGCGATTCCCTTTATTCCATTGCCAAGAAGTATCCGGGAGTTTCCACAGACGACTTGCAGAGGGCCAACGGGCTGACCAGTGCCGATATCCGGCCGGGCCAGGTCTTGAAAATCCCGGTCGTTTGACTTTTTCTGTCGCATTCGGGGATATATAAGCAAATATTTATATATATTTGCCTACATACACGTTAAAAAACGGAAGGGCATTCGATATGAGCGACATAAATGATACAAAAGACACAGCAGGCATGCAGCCCGACCAAGAGGCGAAACCCGCTCTCTCGGCCGACGAGCAGATGATTCAGGACGGCTTTAACGCGCTGTTGCAGGATTACCTTAATTCAAATCACCGGCGTAAGGTAGAACGCATAACCAAGGCGTTCAATTTTGCCAATCAGGCACATGCCGGCGTGAAGCGTCGTTCGGGCGAGCCTTACATCATGCACCCGATTGCCGTGGCGCGTATTGTTTGCCGCGAGATGGGACTGGGTTCCACTTCCATCTGTTCGGCTTTGTTGCACGATGTGGTGGAGGATACCGAATATACGGTCGAGGATATTAAGGACATGTTTGGCGAGAAGATCGCCCAGATCGTGGACGGTCTGACGAAGATATCCGGCGGTATCTTCGGCGAACAGGCATCGGCACAGGCAGAGAATTTCCGTAAGCTGTTGCTGACGATGAGTGACGATATCCGGGTGATCCTGATCAAGATAGCCGACCGTCTCCACAACATGCGTACTTTGGGTTCCATGTTGCCCGCGAAGCAGTTCAAGATAGCCGGTGAGACGCTTTACCTTTATGCCCCTTTAGCACACCGTCTGGGGCTTTTCACCATCAAGACGGAGCTGGAAGACCTGAGCTTCAAGTATGAGCATCCGCAGGAATATGCCTTTATCAATCTGAAATTGAAATCTACGGAAGCAGCCCGTAACACTTTGTTCGAGCATTTTGCCGTGCCGGTGGACAGGAAATTGAAGGAGATGGGGCTCAACTATGAAATGCGTGCCCGTGTGAAATCCGCCTATTCCATCTGGAACAAGATGGAGAGCAAAGGCGTCAGTTTTGAAGACATCTACGATATATATGCCGTCCGCATCATCTTCGACCCGCTGCCGGGTGTGGATGAGAAGAACCAATGTTGGGATATCTATTCCGCTATCACGGATATCTACCGCATCCGGCCGGACCGTATCCGCGATTGGGTGAGCCGTCCGAAAGCCAACGGTTATCAGGCGTTGCACCTGACCGTGATGGGACCTGACGGGCAATGGGTGGAAATACAGATCCGTAGCCGCCGTATGGACGAGATTGCCGAGAAAGGCTTTGCCGCCCATTGGAAGTATAAGGAGCATAATATAGAAGAAGATACGGAGCTCGACAAATGGTTGCAGACCATTACCGAGATACTGGAAAGCCCGGACCCGAACGCTTTGGACTTTCTTGATACGATCAAGCTGAATCTCTTTACCTCCGAGATATTTGTCTTTACCCCGAAAGGTGACATCAAGACGTTGCCCCAGGGGGCTACTGCCCTGGACTTCGGATATGCCCTTCACTCGGATATCGGGAACAAGTGTATCGGTGCGAAAGTCAACCATCGTTTGGTTCCGCTCAGCCATCAGTTGGCAAGTGGCGACCAGGTAGAAATCCTGACCTCCCGTTCGCAGAACCCGCAACCGGAGTGGTTGAATTTCGTCACGACAGCAAGGGCACGTGCCAGGATTGACGCTTACCTGAAAAGGATTCGTAAAGAGGCAGCAAAAGAAGGAGAAATTAAGGTGATCGATGCTTTCAAACGCAATAATTTGGAGGCAAATACATCCAATATCGACAAACTATGTATGTATTTCGGTTTCTCTAAACGCGAAGAATTCTACTATGCAGTAGAGAAAGGGGATGTGATCCTGCCGGAAAATATCCACAAATTGCTGAAAGAGAAAACTGACAATGTTCTCTTTAAGTACGTCAAACAGGCGCTCCGGGTAGCAACGAAAGCGACTACCGGGAAGAAAGAGGAAGAGGAACAACCGAAAGAAAAACCGAAATATGACAAGAAGAAGCCTTATATCCTGAAGGAGGAAGCTTTCGAACGCAATTACGTCATTGCCGATTGCTGTAAACCGATTCCCGGCGACGAGTCGTTGGGCTTTATCAATGATGACGGCAACGTGGTAGTCCACAAACGTTCCTGTCCGATCGCCATGCGCCTGAAAAGCAGCTTTGGCGAACGCATCCTGAATACGGAATGGAGCAGCCATCATTCCTCGTTCGAGGCGACACTCGAGATTAAGGGTATTGACTCGATTGGCGTGTTGAACACGATCACCCGCACGATATCCGATGACTTCAATGTCAATATCATCCGCCTGCTGATTGAGGCGAAAGACGGAGTGTTCGAAGGAAAGGTGAAGATGAAAGTACACGATGTGGAGGATATCCAGCGGATGTGCGTAGTCCTTTCCAAGATAAAGAATATCCAGTCTGTGGCTCGTGTAGCGGACTAAGTCGAAAAAGCCATATCCTTTTGCCCTAAAAGGTATAGCTTTCGGTAAAAAAGATCCTATCCTTTTGCGCAAAAGGATAGGATCTTTTTGTTTATTAGAATGGCAGATCGTCAATCGGATTGGCCGGACCGAAATCAGGAACGGCAGATGCTGCAGGTGCGGATGCCGGCACTACGTTTTCAGGAGTCATGGCTCCCGGTGCCGACTGGGGAGCGGCGGCCATCGGGCGTTCCACTTTCCATGCATTGATATTTGTGAACCAACGTCCCTGATATTCACGGCTGTCTATGTCAAAAAATACTGTAAGTTCTTCTCCGGGCTGTATGGCTGCCTGGTCGATGCGGTCTGCACCGAAAATCTGGAAGCATACTTTCTTAGGGTATTGGTCATGTGTTTCCAGGACATATTCCTGTTTTTTCCACTCGTTTCCGTTTTTGCTGATACCGCCTTGAACCGGCAGTACGGCGATGATTCTTCCCGTAATTTCCATGTTTCTTGTTTTTATTAAATTGCTGCGAAGGTACGATTTTCCGGCGTAACAAGCTAATTCTTTAAAGTCGTTTTTATGGTGTAAGGGCTATTTGGATGCTTCCAACGCTTCGAATGCTTCCTTCATGGCAAGCAATTCTTCCTTGATCTGTTTCAACCTGTTTACGATCTCTTCGTGGCGTATTGTCGTCTCCGGGTTCTCTTTCAGCTTTTGCCGGGCACCCGCCAGTGTCATTCCCCGCTCTTTCACCAGGTGGTAGACCAGGCGTATTGCGTCGATGTCTTCCTGCCGATAGGAGCGGGTTCCTTTGCCTGTCTTGCGTGGACGTATTTGGTCGAATTCCTTTTCCCAGAAGCGCAGGGTAGACTCGTTGACGTCGAACATCTGCGCCACCTCGCTGATGGAGAAATAGAGCTTTAGATTTTTATCTTTATTTAATGCCATCGTATTAAACAATGTTTAATCCATTACCTGGCCGTGATTTTCGGCAATCTGTATCATACGGTCGTATTCTTCCGGAGTCAGGTCCATGTAGTAGTATTTGGACGGGTTGTCGTGTTTGCCACGGACAATCACCTCGTAGTGGAGGTGAGGACCGGTGGATTTCCCTGTATTTCCCACTTCCCCGATCACTTCTCCGCGCTTTACTTTCTGTCCGACACGCGCCCGGAACTTGCTCAGGTGGCCGTAAAGCGTCTGGAATCCGTGCCCGTGATTGATCATCAGGCAGTTTCCATATCCCTGTTTCCAGGCAGCAAAGGTAACGACTCCGTCGCCGGTTGCATAGACTTCCGTGCCCACTTTGGCGGAAAAGTCCATGCCTGAGTGGAAGCGGGGAGTACGGTAGATCGGGTCGATACGCACACCGTAGCCGGATGCCGTACGTTTCAGGTCCTTATTGGCAATCGGCTGTATGGCGGGAATACATTTGCTTCGTTCTTCCTGGTTCTTGCCCAATGTGATAAGCTCCTCCAGCGAGTTGGATTGGACATAGAGCTGTTTGCTCAGCATGTCCATCTTCCTGGTGGTCGAGACGACCAGTTCGGGGTTGGACAGGTTCATCAGGTGTTCATACCGGTTGGTCCCGCCGAAACCGGACTTGCGGACGGATTCGGGGATCGATTCCGCCTGGAAGATCGCCCGGTATAAGTTCTCGTCGCGTTGCTGTATGTCATCCAAGACTTCCAGCGCATTGTTCAGGCGCAACGAAAGCACTTCGTATTGTGTCTGCAACAGCTTGTTCTCCTTCTTTAAAAGCGATTCGACCGGCGAGTCGAACGTGCGGGAAAAGATAAAGAAAATGCCTACGCCGATCACGATACCGATGCTCAGGTGGCGGAGCACACCGAAAAAACGGTCTTTGGCGGAGGGGTAAACGCGCTCGTAACTGAGCGTGTTGGGGTTATATAAGTAATATGTTTTTCTGCTTTTAAATAGTTTCATCAAATATTTTCTTGCTTGGATACGTGCAAAAATAATAATTTGCTGTACTTTTGCAAATTGTTTTTCAGAATATTAACGA
>OJMG01002783.1_pt1 | contig 14307 bp, 16 predicted proteins | sample 1597141 | NCBI WGS metagenome assembly OJMG01 (sample SAMEA2452119, study PRJEB22498) | human gut metagenome | biome: human feces; feature: human gut; material: feces | place: Australia | collected 2012 | reverse complement strand
CTCAACAGCCTTTTCAACGGTTGGCTCGAGCTTCCGTCCGAAAGTGCCGTGCTCAGAAATATGGAACCCAAAATAGAGGTTGCGGAAAACGAGAATGACGTAACCGTCTGTGCCGAGCTTCCGGGAATTTCGGAAAAAGACCTGCCAAACATATTTGACCGATTTTTCAGGGCAGATGCGTCAAGAAATTCTGCCAAACGTGGAAGCGGTCTTGGTCTCGCCATAGTAAAAAAGATAATACTCGACCATGGTGGAAAGATATGGGCAAAGAGTACACCCGGAACAGGGACAAGTATTTATTTTACATTGAAAGTAAAAGACGGGCAAAAATGATAATTGCCCGTCTTGTGGTATCAGACTTTAAATCTGTATTGTAATAACAAATTGATAAAATCTATATCACCACAACATCAATGCAACGGATTTCTATCAATTTATTATTTTTATGTGTAATAGAAATGATTATTTTTTCTATTATTTCTTTGATATTAGCAAGTGGACTTAACAAGAAAACATTATCGGCAATCATTTCTGTAATTATATCAACATTAGTAATGCTTATTACAATTGTAATTATTATAAATTTTACTGGTTATAAAGGGATAAATTTCAATGAATTATCATTTTTAACTGTTCCTATTGAAGATATTATATTACCAGAACTATTAATCGGATCAACAGGGGCAATTATGGATGTAGCAATTACAATTTCAGCTTCTATATCGGAACTGATTCAAAAAGACAATAATATATCTGTCAAAAATTTGAAAAAATCTGCTAGGGAAATAGGTAAAGATATAATGAGTACAATGAGTAATGTTTTGTTTTTTACTTATTTATGTTCAGGTCTTCCTATTTTTGTGTTAGCATTACGCAATGGATTTTCAATGTATAATTATATTTCAAGTAATTTTACATTAGAATTAACAAGATTCTTAATTGGTAGCATTGGTATTGTTTTAACTATTCCTGTATCAGCACATATATCAATTAAATTTATGAAAAGAGGGGTAAAATGAATATAATATTAATTATTTTATTATTTTTATTAATGATTTATATTGATATAAAAAGAGGAATAAAATTATTTTTATCTATAATATTTAATTTTATTATTTTAATGATTATTTTTTACTTAATTGCTCTTGGACTAAATCCTATAATATGTTCTTTAATAGGATGTTTTATAATAAGTTATATAATATTATATTATGTAAATGAAAAAAACATAAAAACAGAATCTAGTTTAAAATCAGTTATTATTGTATTAATTATATTATCCTTTCTCATATTTTTTGTAACAAAGATATCAAGAATTGCTGGTTTTGGATATGAGTCTTATGAAGAGATAAATATGTTTTCTTATGATGTAAAAATAGATTTTACTAACATTGCAATTTCTATGATATTAATTAGTTTAATTGGAGCAACGGTTGATTCTTCAATAGCAATTTCCTCTGCATTATACGAAGTTTATGATAATAATAAAAACTTATCAAAAAAAGAGTTATTTCTATCAGGAATGAACATAGGAAGAGATATATTATGTACGACGAATAATACCTTAATGTTTGCTTTCTTAGGCGAATTTATGACATTATTGATTTGGTTTTATAAAGGTGGTTATTCATCTTTAGAAATTGTAAATGCAAAGACATTTGTTTCAGAAATGATTAAAATATTATTTAGTGCACTAGGCTGTATTATAGTTATACCTATAACAGCATATATTACAACGGAAACACTAAAAAAAGATAGCGAAAATAATTAAATAAAAATTATCATATGATTTCATGTGGTAATTTTTTTATTGTCAAAAATGAAAAAGCTTTTCAAATTGAAAGAAGTGATAATAAATATGTCTAGAAATAAAACAAAACAAAAAGAACTAGTTTTAGAGGTAATTAAGAATTTTAAAAACGATTTTACCATAAAAGAAATCTACGAAAAGTTAAATCAAAATGTCGGTTTAACAACAATTTAAGAATAGTTTCAAAACTAGTAGAAGAAGGTAAAATAAAAAATCAATTAATTATATTAATGTTGTTCACTATCAATATTTAGATAAATGTGATGTGATAAATGTGGCTCTTGGATCTATGTCAAGTTTTTATACACATTTTTTCGAACAACTTAATTTTAAGGTATAAATAAAATCATTTCCAGTCAATAGTTTTCTCGGCATAAAGATTAAATACTATGACTAGCTATATAATTATTATATTTCTCATTTGGAGTTATATAGTCTAAATAACTATGTATTCTTTGATTCTTATACCAACTTTCTATAAATTCAAATATTGCTAGTTTGGCAATATCAAATGTTTCATAATTATTAGCATTTACTTCTTCTTTCTTTAATATGGCATTGAAGCTTTCCATACTAGCATTATCATAGGGATATCCCTTTTTGCTATATGAATGTTTTATTCCAAGTTTTTCCAAAAGATGTTCAAACCTATTAGATGTATATTGACCACCTCTATCAGAATGAAATAGTCCATCATTATCCAATCATCTGTTTCGCATTGCTTTATTAAATGCTCCTACTACTAAATCATCAGTCATATTTCTGCCATAGGACCAATCAACAACTTTCAAGTCAAATAAATCAAGTACTATTGACAAATATGTCCACCCAGTTTCTTTGATATAAATATAAGTTATACCTCCAACCCATTTCTCACTTGGCTTTTCAGTCTTAAAATTTCATCATTGTTTGTCTTTTCACCTGTTGATGTAGTGATATTTTAAATTTCTTTATCCAACCATTTATAGTACTTTTACTAATGCTATATTCTCTAGATAACTCTGACACACCTTTACCATTTTCGTATAATTTTACAACTTTCTTTTTAAAGTCTTCTTCATAGCTTTTATACTGTCTTGCCCTAGACACACCGCTTTTCTCACTGTTTTGATATTATATCACAATGTTCGAACTTTCATGTCTATATATCTATACTAACACCAAGTTCACCTTTGTTTGTTATCCGTATTATAAATCGGTATCACTTTAACTAATATTTAACACATTAACATAATATTTCTATTCATAAAGACATATATTTCTACATAAAGTTAAAATGAATAAAAGAAAAAGGTGAATATATGGAAAAATATGAAATCATTAAAAACATTGCACAAAGAACAGGGGGTGATATTTATCTAGGAGTTGTTGGAGCGGTTAGAACTGGTAAGAGTACTTTTATTAAGAAGATGGTTGAGACTTTAGTAGTCCCATATATTGAAGATGAGTATGAGAAAAAAAGAACACTTGATGAAATTCCTCAAAGTGCTGCTGGTAAAACTATTATGACAACGGAACCTAAATTCATTCCTAATAGAGCTGCTAAAGTGAAAATTGATGACTTTGATTGTAACATTAGATTAGTAGATTGTGTCGGATTTGTTATTGATAATGCTAAGGGTGCTACTGATGAGAATGGTCCAAGAATGGTTAAAACACCTTGGTATGATGAGGAGATTCCTTTTACAGAAGCAGCAGAAATTGGAACTGAAAAGGTTATTAAGGACCATTCAACTATTGGAATTGTAGTAACTACTGATGGTTCTATTGGTGAATTTAATAGAAGTGATTATTTAGAAGCTGAAAATAGAGTTATTGAAGAATTAAAAGATATTGGTAAACCATTCATTGTCTTATTAAATACAACCCATCCTACTCTACCTGAGACTGAACGTCTAGCAGAAAGCCTAAGAGAAGAATATAGTGTTCCTGTCTTACCTATCAATATTGATACAATGAATGAAAGAGAAATGACTACTATTTTAAGAGAAGCTTTATATGAATTTCCAATTCTTGAAGTACAAGTTAATATGCCTGAATGGATTGCTATTTTAAATCATGATAATCCTATCAAGAAAGTTTATATTGAAGCTATTAAAAATAGTGTTGTGGAAGTTGATAAGTTAAGAGACATTGAACATATCACAGATCACTTTAGAGATTATGAAGAGATAGAAAAAGCCTATTTATCTAATGTAGACCCTGCTACTGGTATTGTTACCATTAATCTTGAAGCTCCTAATGATTTATATAATCAAGCATTAAAAGAAATTGTTAAGATAGATGTTACTAGTAAAGCTAGTCTATTGTCATTATTTCAAGAATATGAAGAAGCAAAAAGAGAATACGATCAAATTAAATATGCTTTAAAAATGGTTAAACAAACAGGATATGGTGTAGCTACTCCTTCTCTTAATGATATGAAACTAGAAACACCTGAAATTATCAAACAAGGTCCAAGATATGGTGTTAAACTTAAAGCTATCGCTCCTTCTATTCATATGATTAGAGTGGATGTTAATTCTACTTTTGAACCAATAATTGGTAGTGAAACACAAAGTAAAGAATTAATTGATTATCTAATGCGAGATTATGAACATAATCCTAGTGAAATCTGGAAGAGTGAAATCTTTGGTAGAAGTTTAGATAATATTGTTCAAGAAGGAATCCAATCTAAAATAGCAATGATGCCTGATAATATTAGATATAAATTACAACAAACTCTTACTAAAGTAGTTAATAAAGGTTCTAGTAATATGATTGCTATAGTTCTATAAGACCAATATAGGTCTTTTTTATTATCAAAAAAAATAGAGAATAAACCTCTACTTAAATATTTAATAATGTCCCTTTATTTAAAACTTCGGCTATTTTATTAGAAAAAACATATTCACCTTGTTCAATAAGAGTATAAAAATATTTCTTAATAAGTTTATCATCGAACAAGTAATATTTATCTTGATAAAAATAGACTTTATCAAGAGGAATGATATCATCTTCAAAAGAAAATCCTATATCCACCTCATTCATAATAGTAATTCTAAGATCAATGTGATCTTCTCCAAAGATAAAATCTTCTTCTTTCTTTATTATAAAAATTGTTCCTATTAGTTTATTATATCCGACACTAACTTCGTAAAATCCAGTCTTCAGAAAAGAAAAATAATTATTATATGTTAATAAGAAGTTCTTTAACTCTCTTATCATTTTATCTTTCTCTTCTAAATAAAGATTCTTTGGAGTTATCAGGATAAATCCATCACTAATAGAAACAATCTTCATTATCTATCACCTAGTGTATGTTATGCATAACAGTCTAAATGGTGTCTACTAACAATTCATCTATTTTCTTTAATACTTCGTCTTTTCCTTCTTTAGTAACACTTGAGAAGATGATAACGTTATCTCCTACTACTAAGTCTAAAGTTTCAAGTAGAAGTTTCTTACTTTTCTCTCGTTTACTAGCTCCTACTTTATCAGCTTTAGTTGCTACTATCGTAACAGGTATTTGATAATACTTTAGAAAGTTATACATCATTACATCATCTTCTGTTGGTTTATGACGAAGGTCTACTAACATAAAAACTCTTTGTAACTCATCTCTTTTTTCTAGATATTCTTCCATCATCTTACCAAACTTAGCTTGAATGTTTTTGCTTACTTCTGCATAGCCATAACCTGGTACATCAATTAAATAAAATTCATTATTGATATGATAAAAATTTAGAGTTTGTGTTTTACCTGGATGAGATGATGTATGTGCTAAATTTTTTCTATTTAATAAAGTATTTATGAAACTACTCTTACCAACATTACTACGCCCTACTAATAAAAATTCTTTTTGATGATTAGTTGGATACTGACTTCTTCTAGTAACAATCATTTCTAATTCTACATTATTTATCTTCATCATTAGTCTCACTTTCTATATATTCTTTAGTTGCTTGGTCTAAATCATTAATTAATTCTTTAGCTATATCAAAGTTTTCAAGCCTTGCTCCACTAGCATAGGCATGTCCTCCACCATTATACTTTTCTGCTACTTTATTAATAACTGGACCACGTGACCTAATATTTACTCTGATATTATTATTCTTAACATCTTCAGTTGCTATAACCCAGACAAGCACTTCATCTATATAATTGAAAAAGTTAATCATGTTACCAGATGAGGCACTATCAGCTTTAAATTTAGTTATAATGTCATCAGTTATTAAAATAGATGCTACTTTATTTTCTGATACAGTCATATTCTCTTTAATATATCCTTCTAGTCTTATTTCTTTTAAAGGTCTAATATAGAGTTTTTTATAAACATCTGATAAAGTAAATTTATACTTTTTTAGATAGTAACTAACTAGGGCAAAAGTTTTATAACTAGAAGTATCAAATAAGAATCTATTAGAATCACTTACTAATCCACAATATAATCTTGTAGCTATTTCTTTATTACACATAAGTTTTGAAGCTTTGAAAAACTCCATTAGTATTTCTGAAGTACTAGAAGCTTCTGTATCAATATGTTCAATTCCTCCAAAGTCATCAATGAAAGGATGATGATCTATTTTTATTACTTCACTTGCTTTATCAAAATATTTAAAGTCGATTCTTTTTTTATCCGGTGTATCTAAAACTATTAGAAGAAAATTATCTAGCTCATCATAATGATCAAGTCTACCAAGATAGGAAAACTTGGTACTACCATTCCCTACTGCTAATACTTTTTTATTGGGAAATGTTAAAAGTATTGACTCTTTCAAAGATATTTGACTAGCTAAAGCGTCAGGATCGGCTCCAATATGTCTAGCAATAACTATGTTATCGTATTTTTTTATTTTATGATAAATTTGATTCCACATAATTATTATCCATTCTGATGTAGGAAGAATAAAGTATCTCTAGCTATCATTAATTCTTCATCTGTTGGAAGAACATAAACCATACTACTAGAGTCATCAGTACTAATTTTAGCCATTCCTCCCATTATATTATTTTTATCATCGTCTATTTTAATACCAAGACATTTTAAGTTTTCACAAACTGCTTTTCTTACTGGAATACTATTTTCTCCTACTCCAGCAGTGAAACAGATAACATCAGCTCCATTTAATAAAACATAGTATTTAGCAATGTAATCTGTTATTGTTCTTACATATTTATTAAAGGCAAGTTTGGCTTGTTCATCACCTTCATTAACAGAAGCAATTATATCACGCATATCACTACTTTTCTCACTAAGTCCTAAAAGTCCTGATTTTTTATTTAAAGCATTTACTACTTCACTAGCATTTAAGCCTTCTTGTTCCATAACATAAGGGATAATTGATGGATCAACATCACCAGATCTAGTTCCCATCATTATACCAGCAAGTGGGGTGAATCCCATAGATGTATCTACACATTTTCCATCTTTTACAGCTGTTATTGAACCACCATTTCCAATATGGCAGCTTATTATCTTTAAGTCTTTTCTTCCTAACTCTTTAGTAAGAGTTTCAGTTATATAACGATGACTTGTTCCATGAAATCCATATTTACGTACTCCATATTTTGTATACCATTCATAAGGTACTGGATATAAATATGTTTCTTTATCCATAGTTTGATGGAAAGCTGTATCAAAGACACCAACCATTAATACATTAGGAAGTACTTCACGAAAAGCTTCTATTCCTAGTACATTGGCAGGATTATGAAGTGGAGCAAAATCTTTAAATGCTAATAAATCATTTACTACTTCATCGGTAATAACAACACTAGATGCATATTTATCTTTTCCATGTACTAAACGATGTCCAACACCATCTATTTCATCAAGTGATTTAATAATTTCAAGTGATATTAATTTTTCTAATAATATTTTAACAGCATCAGTATGATTTTTTAATTCTACTTCTTCTTTAATCTTTTGACCTTGATATTTAATAGTATAAACTCCATCAAGACCAATTCTTTCAAATAGTCCACTAGCAATTACTTCTTCATTATTCATTTCAAATAAACTGAATTTTAATGAACTACTTCCTGTATTAATTGATAAAATTTTCATAATATTCCTCTTTTCTAAAACAACATTATTATATCTAAAAAAGATAGAAATGTAAATCTTTCTATCATTCTTCTACTGATAAGTCATAAGTATCTCTTGCAATCATTAATTCTTCATCAGTTGCTAATACATAAACTGGTATTTTAGACTCATTACTAGAAATAATTCCTTCAACACCTTTTCTAACGATTGTTTCTTTATTTTTTTCTTCATCTAAATATATACCTAATGGATAAAGTTTATTGATAGCTTCTTTTCTAATGATGTCATCATTTTCTCCACCACCAGCGGTAAAGCAAATAGCATCAACTTTTCCTCCTAGTTTTACATAGTATTTAGCTACATAATCGACTATCTTATCGGTATACATATCAAGTGCTAACAAGGCTTTAGCATCACGTGCTTCATAGGCTCTATCTATATCTCTTAAATCACTCATACCAGCAATTCCTTCAAGACCACTTTTCTTATTTAATTGACTATCCATCCAATCTAGATTTCTTTCTTCTTTCTTCATAATATATGATAGGATAGAGTAATCTATATCACCTGACCTTGTTCCCATCATTATACCGGCATTTGGGGTAAATCCCATAGAAGTGTCAATAGATTTCCCATCTTTTACAGCTGTTATTGATGCCCCATTTCCAATATGACAGATAATTAGATTAGGATTTTTGCCTAACATTTCTTTCATCTTTTCTGTTATAAACTTATGACTTAATCCATGAAAGCCATACTTTCTAACATCATACTTAACATACCATTCATAAGGTACAGGATAAAGATATGTTTTTTCTTTCATTGTTTGATGAAAAGCAGTATCAAAACAAGCTACTAATTTAGCATTAGGAATATTTTTCTTAAAAGCATATATTCCTTTTAAAGCAGCTGGATTATGAAGTGGTGCTAAATCACTTATCTCTTCAATTTCCATTAATACTCTATCGGTTATCTCTACTGATTTTGAGTATTTATTACCACCATGAACTACTCTATTTCCCACAGCTTCAATTTCATCTAGTGAAGATATTACTCTATTATTTATTAATTCATCTAATAAAATCTTAACTGCTTCATTATGATCTTTTAGTGGTACATCTTTGCTAATTTTTTCATCACCAATTCTAATACTATAGCAACTACCAAAAAGACCAATTCGCTCAAACATTCCTTTCATTAAAAGTTTCTCTTCTGGCATCTCGTATAAACGAAACTTTAAAGAACTACTCCCAGCGTTAACTGATAATAATTTCATTTTTTTGCATCTCCTTTCCCCTATTGTACCAAAACATATTTAAAAATTCCAACTATTTTTATTTTATGTGATAACCATTAGAGTTTAGTCCAATATTTTTTAAAGTTTTCACCTTATTTTCAACATTCATATCATCTATTTCTGGAATAGCTTCTTTTATTTTATAGGATGATGCATAAGCAATAACCATTTCTACCACATAATCATTATTTTTAAAGTCATCTGATAGTTTTCTAAAAGGCATAAATTCATTATCATCATATGTAGACCATAAATAGTTATCTTCATTCACATATAAAACACTATATAATTCTTTTTTATTCATTAATAGAAATAAATGTATTTCAATATCTTCTTTTTCTTTTAAAAAATCAAAATTAGTATCTATAAACGATAAAATTGTTCTATCTTCTATCTCATTATTTTTAAACACTTTAATTACTCCATCAAATTCTTCTAGCACTCTTTTCTGTATCATTTTTACTACTACCTCCTTGATACTCTTTATCCATTATAGTTGCTAATTTATTATGGTGATAATCAAATACATTGTAAATATAACTTTCTAGATTATCATTCATTTCTAAACCATTTCTTAAGGAAACTTCTTTTATTATTTTCTCTAAGTTCTCAGAATTAATAGTACTAAATAGTGGTCTTACATACATAAGAGAACTACTACCTGTTTTTCTTATAAAGTCTCTAAATATTTCTATTGATGTGTCTTTTTTATCAGCTTTTATATTATCACTAGAAAGAGTAAAGCTTGGACTTGCTTTATAAATAGCATTATCTATACCTTGATAATCTCTAGAAAATCTAGCATTCATAAACTCATTTTTAAAATTAGCTACTCTTCTTTCCATAAAAGGATAACCAAGACCAAATGATGCACTATTATCGAATAACGGACTAGCTTTATATTTACCAGTTTCTGTTTTAACTACTCCCCAATTATTAGTATGTCTATCAGCTTGTAAAGTAAAAATATCAAATAAAAACATCTTGGTATAACTATTAACTAAAGTAGTTAACTCTTCTTCACTAATATCTTTTCTAGTTGCTAATATATCCCAAACCTGTTCTAAATTATTTAATCTTTTAAATACAGAATTACTTTGTCTAAACGAATCGTAATTACGTATTTCCTTAGGTATTTCATAAAGATCAAATTTTTCTTTTAATATTTTTTCTAGGTCACCATCTCTTGTTTTCTGATTAAAAAAGTCTTGAAATATTTCACTACCAAGTATTAATGTCTCATCACTTTTTAACATTTGTCTAGAAAGTACTCCTTTTTTGTTACCAAATTGAGCAGCTCTATAAGATGCACATGGGATATTTAATCTCTTTGCAAATTCTTCAGATAGTAATTCACCCCAAACATTATATTCAAAATCTTTTAGTGATTTAAATAAATAACTATCATTTTTATATTTTATCCAGCAAAGAGCATCTACTCCTTCTCCTTCTATTTCTATAAAAGGCATACTATATAATTCTTTTAAGTCTCCATTAAAGGTATAATTATACTCATCTTTTAAAACTTTATCTATATCAATAAAGCCTTTATAGTCATCAAACATTTTAATCATCACCTTCTATTTAAGTATACAAAAAATATCATAAAAAAGATAGGCTTTTTCAGCCTATCGACTAAGTTATCTATAATTACTTGTTAGTATAACTTCCACTTACTTGATTAAGTCCGTTTTGAACTAAACGTCTTGTGATTTCACCACCAACTGATCCGTTGGCACGAGAAGTAGCATCTGGTCCTAAATTAACACCGAATTCATTAGCTATTTCGTATTTCATTTTATCGATTGCTTGTTTAGCACCAGGAACACGCATTTTCATTGAACTGTTGTTACTTGAGTTATTCATTGTTTCACCTCCTACATTAGTAGAATGTGAATTTTTTAAGATTTAATACATTTTTTTTGATGGTAATTTTTACCTAAAGAAATTCTTTTAAATCTTCTTCTTGTTCATTTTTAATTTTTAAAGTAAAGGTATTTTTTACAGTATCCATAAGAATCTCTTGATAAGCTATTTTTTCTTCTTGTTTAATGCATTCGTCTAAACTTGGATTAATTACAGGATGCTTTGGTACAAAAACTGTACAGCAATCTTCATAAGGTAAAATACTAGTTTCATAAGTATCTATTTTTTTAGCTATATCTATTATTTCTAGTTTATCAAAACAAGCGACTGGTCTAATAACTGGATAATTAGTTACATTATTAATAACATGCATACTGTGTAATGTCTGACTGGCTACTTGACCAATACTTTCTCCATTGATAATAGCATAAGCTTTATTTTTTTCAGCTAACATTTCCATAATACGATACATCATTCTTCGCATTATAGTAATAACATAGTCTTCTTTAACATTTTTATAAATTTCTTCTTGAATTTTAGTAAATGGTACAATATGTACTTTTACTTCAGTTTGATATTTAGCAAGTTTCTTAGCAAGTGTTAAAACTTTTTCTCTAGCTTCTAAACTAGTATGTGGTATTGCTTCAAAGTAAACAGCTTCTACTTTTATACCACGTTTCATAGCAAGATATCCAGCTACTGGTGAATCAATTCCACCACTTAACATTAATAATCCTTTAGGTTGAGTTCCTATTGGGTAACCACCAAGACCTTTAAAAGCATTATAATATAGTAGTGTTTTTTCTTTTAGTATTTCTATATTAATAAGTACTTCTGGATTATGAACATCTACTTTTATATTGTTTTTATTTTTTAAAACTATTCCTCCAAAATATGGTGCTAACTCTTCACTTGTTTCCCTAAATGATTTATCACTTCGTTTAACTTTTACTTTAAAAGTTTTAAAATTAACTTTAGAAACTGTCTCTATTAATAGTTTACTAATTGCTTCTTTATTTGATTCACAGGTATATATCATATGATAAGAATGTATTCCAAAAGTAGTATTTATGGCTTCTATTATTTCTTTTTCTACTAGAGAGTCATAACTTATATACATTCTAGCTAAATCCATAGTAATACTAGCATCATATTTTTTTATTTTAGCTTCTAGATTGTTTTTTAAAGTCTTAACAAAGAAATTTCTATTTCCTTTTTTAGTAGTTAATTCTCCATACTTAATTAATATCATTTTCTCCATTATAGTATCTCCTCCTTTAAAACTTTTATGAATGTATCTATTTCTTCTTTAGTATTATCTTTTGATAGACTAACTCTTAAAGAACTTTTACTTATATCCATATTATTAGTTAAGGCATAAAGTGTTTTTGAATAATCTTCTTTTGATGAACAAGCGGTTTTACTTGATATATATATATCAAAAAGTTCAAAAGTATGTAAAACTGTCTCTGGTTTCTTACCTATTATACTAAAGTTTAGAATATAAGGTGAGGAGTCTTTTGGTGAATTAATAACTACATCTAAGTTAATTAGTTGGTCTCTTAAGTATTTATTAAGTTCTACTACTTTTAGAGTATTTTCATCTTCCTCTTCCAATATTAAACGAAGAGCTTTAGCAAGTGAGGCAATTAAAGGAACAGATGGTGTGCCAGCCCTGTATACAGTTTGACTATCTCCTCCAGATATCAATGGTAAAAGATTGATATTTTCTTTTTTGATTAAGCAAGCAATACCTTTTATACCAAAAAACTTATGAGCACTAAAACTAAATAGGTCTACATTATCTAGGTTTACAGGTATTTTACCAACACTTTGAGTACCATCTACATGAAAAATTGTCTTAGGGTATTTCTTTATAAGTTTACCAATTTCCTCTATATCTTGAATAATACCTGTCTCACTATTAACATGATGAATAGTAACAAGGACTGGTTCTTCTTGTAAAAGGGCATTAAGATTATCTAGGTCTATATGTCCAAATTTATCAAGTTTTACATATTTGACACTTATATCTTCTCCTAATTGTTGTAAAGTCTCACTAATAGAAGCATGTTCTAACTCGGTAGTAATTACTAGTTTATTGCGATGTTTATAGTAATCTATTACTCCTTTTATAGCCATATTATTAGATTCACTAGAGCTAGATGTAAAAATAACCTCATCACTCTTTACACCCATAAGAGTTGCTACTTGACTTTCTGCCTCTCTCATTAATTTTTTACTTTTTAGTCCTAATTTATGTAGAGAATTAGGATTAGCAAAAAATTCTTCACTAACTTTATAAAATGTATCAAGGACTTCTTTTCTAGTTTTAGTAGTTGCACTGTTATCAAAATAAATCATAAGATACCTCCTTTTTATAGCAAGCCTATTATAACAAATTTATTTAAAAATAAAAAGGAGAAAATTACTTCTCCCCAATATATTTCCAATGAGCATAATAAGTTGTATCAGTATTTGGTACTATAGTGTTTTCATCTATCTTTTCTCCATTAACTGGATCAGTATACCATCCCAATAACTGATAATTATCCCTTTTAAGATATGGAAATGTATAAAGATTAGTTCCTTTCATTTTAACTATCTCTGCTACACTTAATCCCCCTTCTTGTATTTGTAGGTTTCTTATTTCTATGGTTCTATCATTTGTATCAGTCCAGTCATAAAAAATAAAAGCACTATATTTATTACTATCAGCTTTAAAAGTTCTAGTATATCTTTTATATTCTGATGTTAAACTATATTTTATATTACCAATCTGTCCAGCAGTTCCTTCTTGTTCGCTTCCAATAATAGCAGTTAAATCTACATTTGCTTTAGCTTCAAAACTATATGTATATGTTTTATTTGCAGCTAACACATTGTTACTAGGAAAATACCAACCGCGATTAGCTTTATTTTTATTTGCAGTAACAAAGAAGACTCTACCAACATCATCATAATAAGTTTCATATTTAGTTAAAGAAATAGCTGTTTCACAACATGGATTAAAAATATTAGTATTATAATATTCATCAAACACATCATTTACTAAATAGTTATAATCATAAGTGATAGTTGTTGCTTGTTCATTTGATACTTCTTGATTTGCTTCTATTCTTATTTTAGCTTTAAATGCTTGTCCACCTATATCTCCATTAACATCTTTATTTAACCAGACTCTTAAAATAATATTATCTTTTCCATCTTTATTTAATATACCATCATATATTTTTCTATTCTTTAGTTCTAAAGGACTATATTTATTACCATTTATTTCTAGACTATACTTAATAAACTTAT
>OJMG01002776.1_pt1 | contig 14329 bp, 10 predicted proteins | sample 1597141 | NCBI WGS metagenome assembly OJMG01 (sample SAMEA2452119, study PRJEB22498) | human gut metagenome | biome: human feces; feature: human gut; material: feces | place: Australia | collected 2012 | reverse complement strand
ACACGGAGTCGGGATGCAGTTTCATGAAGAACCCGATGTGGAACATTTCGGCCGTCGGGGTACAGGCATGCTGATTGTTCCGGGAATGACATTTACCATAGAACCTATGATAAATATGGGAACATACGAGGTGTTCGTAGACGATGAAGACGGCTGGACCATATGCACCGATGACGGACTGCCATCGGCACAATGGGAAAATATGATCTTGATAACAGAAACCGGAAACGAAATTCTGACCTATTGATTTATGGAGTTGATTTTACTCATAGTTGTCATCTTATTATTGGCCGGTCTTATCATTCTGATACTGACCAGAAATAATGGGCAGGCACAAAACGAACAATTACAAACCGCCTTGCGGCTGCAAATGCAGGAGAATCGCGAAGAACTGAACCGCAGCATCCGCGAGCTCCGCATGGAAATGACGCAAACCATCAATCAAAGTATGCAGCAATTACAGGATGCATTGCACAAAAACATGATAACTAACGGCGAATTGCAACGGCAGAAGTTCGATGCAATGGCACGTCAACAGGAAATGCTACTGAAATCTACCGAAAAGCGTTTGGACGACATGCGGCTTATGGTAGAAGAAAAGCTGCAAAAAACGCTGAACGAGCGCATTGGACAATCTTTCGAGATAGTTCGTTCTCAACTCGAAAATGTACAAAAGGGACTGGGGGAAATGAAGTCTCTGGCACAGGATGTAGGCGGATTAAAGAAAGTACTGAGCAATGTGAAGATGCGGGGCACTTTCGGCGAAGTGCAGTTAGGGGCATTGCTGGAACAGATGATGAGTCCGGAACAGTATGATGCCAATGTGAAAACAAAGAAAAGCGGAACAGAGTTTGTGGAATTTGCTATCAAACTTCCGGGTAAAGACGATGCTAACAGCACTGTATATCTGCCCATCGATGCCAAATTCCCCAAAGACGTGTACGAGCAATACTACGACGCTTTCGAAGCCGGAGATGCCGTACTGATCGAATCGTCCGGAAAACAATTGGAGAATACCATCAAGAAAATGGCAAAAGATATTCATGACAAATATGTCGATCCTCCTTTTACCACCGATTTTGCCATTCTGTTTTTACCGTTCGAAAGTATCTATGCGGAGGTAATACGCCGGACAGCGCTGGTAGAAATGCTGCAAAAAGAGTATAAAATAGTAATTACCGGTCCTACCACTTTGGGTGCCATCCTCAACAGCCTGCAAATGGGCTTCCGCACACTCGCCATCCAAAAACGGACGGGAGAAGTATGGACTGTTTTGGGAGCGGTAAAAACCGAATTCAGTAAATTTGGCGGTTTGCTCGAAAAAGTGCAGAAGAACCTCCAAAGCGCAGGAGACCAACTGGAAGAAGTAATGGGAAAACGCACCCGTGCCATTGAGAGAAAACTCCGCCAAGTGGAACAACTACCTCATGAAGAAAGCCAAAAAATTCTACCGATTGACGACGGAGAGGACGAATAAATAAAGCAAATACCCACACTATAATACAAACAGAACTCCGAAAGTTGAATATGAAAACTTTCGGAGTTCTGTTTATTCTGGGTATCCATATTAAGATACTATCTGGAACGGACTTCTCTCCTCATAAATACAATATAAGATATAGCAAAACAAACAACAGTGGCAGCTATCAACCCCGTCAATTGCGACCAAACAATCATTATACTTTCTCCCAAAGGTAACGGACTGGGAATGGCTCCCTGCAATTGCTCCATTGTCAACGGTCCCAGACTTCGGATAGAAGGCATCAGCAATGTTGTGGTCGCTTCATTAAATAACTCACTTGGTGCCAACCGCATCAGTCCCAAAATGAATTTCTGATAACTGATCTGATGATATACAGACACCATACCAGATGGACTCAACGCCTTGGCCACCACATTGACTATCATTGCATAAAACACGCTGAAAAACAACCAAACTGCAACCGAAGCCAACGCAGAAGTTGCAGCTTGACGAAAGCAAAGAGAAAACAAAATAGATATATTCAACCAGAATGCCACATAAAAAATACCAGTGATAATAAAAAGGATGATCCTCCAGAACTCTTCCGGCGTAGGAGGAATGCCAATAGCGATCAATCCACACCCCATCACCAGTAATCCAAGTGCAAACAATAAAGCACCTATAATTATCAATGCTGCCACAAACTTTGCATTGATAATACAATCACGATGGATAGGCTGTGCAAGCATACGGCTGAGTGTTCCTTTATTCTGCTCGGAATTGACAGCATCAAAACCAAGTGCTATCCCCAGTAAGGGACCTAAAAAATTAATGAAAAGAACAAATGAAGGCAGCGTTCCATCCGATACCGTAAAAAGTTTCAAAAAAAGAAACGAGCCATCCGGATCATCGGGCTTTATTGCTGCACCGATATTGGTAAGGGCCGTATACAAAGCTCCCATGCAAGTCAATACAATGATGCTTATCAAAATGATAAAACGCAAACTGTGTACATGATCGGCAATCTCTTTATGGACAATAACCCAAAACGGATGTTTTACTTTATTCATTTTACAACCCTCCTTCCATAAAGTATTGATTATAAATATCTGTTAATTCGCGATGTTCCTTTTCCAATTCGGATAGGTTGATGAGTGCAACAAGCTTCCCTCGATTAAATAAACCGACATTGTCACATACCTTTTGTACCTGATCCAAATTATGAGACGAAAACAATACAGTCAACTTTTCCTCACGACTTAATTGTTTAATAAGAGAGATAAATTCCTGAACCCCTGCAGGATCTATCCCCGACGTCGGCTCATCCAATATTATTATTTCCGGATCTTTAATTAAGACATCAGCCAATCCCAATCTTTGCCTCATCCCACGCGAGTATTTCCCGGTTTTCTTCTGCGTTTGTTCACCCAATCCTACACGAGCCATTAGTTCTTTAGCTTTCGCCTGAGCTCTCTCCGGCATCATTCCATTCAGGGCAGCCGTATAGACCAGATTTTCAACACCCGTCATATCATCATAGAAACCAACATCTTCGGGCAAATATCCGATTTTTCTTTTTACCTCTATGGGACGTTTCGTTGCATCAATACCACAAATAGAGACGCTGCCCGAAGTAGGTTCCGTTAGTCCGAGCATCATAAGAATCGTAGTCGACTTTCCGGCTCCATTAGGGCCAAGCAAACCGAAAATCTCTCCTTTCCCGACCGACAAGCAAATATGATCTACTGCTGTAAAGCTCCCATATTTTTTTGTCAAATCAGTGAGTACGATTACTTCTTCACCCATAATCTACCTCCTCCCATATTTACGGAACAGAAAATAAACGCCTCCAATAGTAACAACGATGACAAGTGCCCCCATCCATCCCCATATCAAGGGAGTTTTGACCGCTATCCGAAATTGTGCATTGGCATTTACTTCAGGAGTTTTGGCATCTATTGTCACCACATAATCACCGGGAAGAGCTTTCGATGAAGCTTTAAGAATAGCGGTCACGTTGGCAATAGCCCCCGCTTTCAATGATTCAACTTTAGAAGGCTCAAAAGACACCTCCCAATCAGAAGGCTTACGCGATGTCAACTGAATATCTTTCAGCATAGACGAACCGGAATTTACAATTTCCAAGTCAATACGTTTGGTATCTCCAGCCGTAATGTCCGAACTCAATAATCCTTGCGGTGTAGTCAATTCCATCTGAAACGTACCTGTAATGGCAACTTCCAATGCCAACTCGGCAGAAGTACTTTTAGTTACAGCCCGCACAGGAATTTTATATGTACCGGTTTCTGTATTAGCAGCAGGAGTAATTTCGATAGTAATATTCTGACTTGCATTAGCTTCAATCTGTGCAGAAGTAGCCTGCTTGTAGTTTGGTTTAAAAATGACATTCCAGCCTCTGGGAGCATCGGCCATCAAGGCATAAAGTTGCTGATCTGCAGTTTGATTTTTCAGTGTAGTGCTAAAAGTAAAATTTGCCTTGGAATTACCTTGCATATTGGGTTGATCTGTTGTAAATTCGCTCTGATAGGTACCTTGCTGTGCTACAATAATGGAAAGTGGAAGTTTCGCCTCGCCGGCTGATACTAAAAAGTTGTAATTACCTCGATTTATCTTTAGCGGTACATTCACCGTTAAACTGAAATTCTTTTTTTCATTGGGCAGTACAGCTAATTGTTTGATATTCCAACTACCGGATTTTATATCGTATTTCCAACTGGACGGCAATCCACTCAATGAGATATTCTCATTATAAATCTCACTACCATTATTTATTAAATCGATACTGTAGTTAATACTTTCTCCGGGCGATACTGAGATTTTCGTGTAAGGAGAATAAAGTACTACATTGTTTGAAATAGAATCGGATGCTTGTGTGTGACTCAAGGGAAATATTCCCAACATGATTACTAAAAATAATAAATAATTAGTTCGCATAGTCATATAAAATATATAGGTTAATAATTAAATATGAATTGTCGAATTGGGGTCTCAAAAATAGAAATTAGGTTAATTATCTGATGTTAAATGATATAAAAGAATATAATTGCGCGTTTTCTTCTTGTATTTTTTAACAAATAAAAAAGTAGTAACATAGATAGCAAAAGATTACACATAAGAGTAATCTCAAGTTATTCCATAACGGTACAATTAAGACAAACAAAAGCTGTAACCCGTTGGGGGCTTACAATCCGGTTTCAATTCCATAACGGTACAATTAAGACAAAACCCCTGTTCCTTTTTTATTAGCGAATAATCTGTTTCAATTCCATAACGGTACAATTAAGACTTCGTTTGTCACTGTTAATGTAACGAATAATGCATTGTTTCAATTCCATAACGGTACAATTAAGACCAAGACTAACTCAAGAAAAAAGTCCCATTAACGAGTTTCAATTCCATAACGGTACAATTAAGACCCTGTCTTCGACCTTGGCAACCTGCATGAAAGCTCGTTTCAATTCCATAACGGTACAATTAAGACCTAAACGAAAATTTTGATAAAACACGCTGAAAATCAGTTTCAATTCCATAACGGTACAATTAAGACCATGGCAATGTGATTACTCTACTATCATCCAGTCGTGTTTCAATTCCATAACGGTACAATTAAGACTACTCGTGAGTCAATCCTCGAAAAAATAGAATTCAGGTTTCAATTCCATAACGGTACAATTAAGACCCGGATCGCAATATCAGACGGTAGCTATAAATCAGTTTCAATTCCATAACGGTACAATTAAGACATTTTTGCCGACCAATCATTTGACGCACAAAATTTCGTTTCAATTCCATAACGGTACAATTAAGACCAAACTGTCCAGACAAAAGATTGAGATATGTAACAGGTTTCAATTCCATAACGGTACAATTAAGACCCATTAAATATTCAAAAAAGACATCTAATAATAAGCAAGTTATCCAATAAACAACACCATTTTATAACATCAATTATGTCGATGGTTAATCGTATAAAAAGCATGGGACATCGACACAATAGCTATTTCACTGTATATCAACATTTCAAAGAACAATTTATATATCAATCCTGATTAATCAGACTATACAAACGATTATCGACAACTAAATTACAAATAAAATTCCGACATAATTTTATTTCTTAAGAAAAAAATAAGTAATACATAATTAAGCATGCATTTTCATCTGATCAATCAGAGGTTTGCTATTTAATAAAACTATATCAAAGCCCAATATAACAATTAATATTTCTCTTTACGTTCAAACTCCCCCCCGTCCGTATAATACTTCCATGTACCTTTAGGTAAGTTATTGGCATACTTCCCGCGAAGTTTCAGTTTTCCATTTTCATAATATTCGCGATAACGTCCATGACGTTTCCCTTCTTTTACTTCTGCTTCACTTTTCAGTGCACCTTCCGGATAAAACTCCCGCAAAACATTTCCTTCAAACTTCTCGACATAAAAACGCTTCAGTTCACTCATTTGCTCTTTCTCCGTAGCAGCATCCTCATCCATTTCCTCATCTTCTTCATCCGTATCAATCGCAGCAATAGTTTCGGGAACATAAGGACTATAATCCATCACATACTGCAAAGAAGCCGACTCCTTATTACCCACAATCTGCATTGTCCAATAAGGAAATGAATACAAAACCTCCTTATTGGCCCGTATTTCATTCCATGTGGCAGCATTCATCATTGGTTTCAGCTGAGAATAGAACTTATGCACATCCGTATACAAAAAGAGAGTCGAACTCGAGTTCAAATATGAAAATGAATTTTTAAATCCTAAGGTGTTTTTCAATAAGTTCTTCTGTTCATAATCTTCTACAAATGAAAGCAAAGACGAAGCCTTATTACTGAAAACCACATAATCATCTACATATGTATAATATGGTTTCTCGAACTTATCAAACAATCCTCCGAAAAATAAACGAAAGAAACCTTTCATTTCAATATAGTTGATCTCGAAATCTTTATAATGAACCGTTTTGACTTTAACCGGAGTACGCCGTTTTACTTTCTTTTCAATGAATTCCATATTCTTACGGGCATCCTTGATACTTTTTACACCGATAGCTAAAATAAGTTCGGGCTCATGTCCCAACAAGCCCGGCTCGGACTGCGTAATGGCAAATTCTCCCGACATCCAACTCAGAAAGTTCTCTTCCAGAGAGATGCCAAACAATCCTTCGATCTTTTTCCGGGAACTATTATAAGAATCATACAACGGTTTGTCATGAACAGAAAGAGCACTCTCCAACTCTTTCACAAAAGTTATCGGATTATTAAAACCGATATTAGTATAAAAAGCTGTCCGCCCGGACAAAATCTCATGTGCTTTCATTTTATGCCTTCCCGAATTCAGCAAAGCAATGACGTAAGGATCGGCCGTATCTTTTTGTAATGTATAACCTTTTACTTCCATCCTTTTTTTATCCGTATTGAAATAAAGACCGGCAAAATCCATGGAATTACTGAACATATCGATGTACTCGTTTTTAGCCCCCAAATAGATAGCCATAAACTGAGGTAAACGTGCATAATTAATAAACACCCGGACAAGACCTTTGCCGGAAACCAACCTCTCGGCTTCGATAAAGGCACGATCGAGCCCTATTTTGGGTTTATCACGCGAATCGATGGCAGCTTCTACCAGTTTGGATGTATAAGAAGCCACAAAATGATTGTCGACAAAAGCCGTATAAAAAATAGCACGCGTATCCGGATCGCGCATTTCAAGAATATTAATGCCATTATAATTTCGGTTAGTGACCGAATTGCCAGCCATCGTCAGCACTGTCTCAATCTGATCTTTCAACAAATCGATCTTGGATGCTTTCTGCATATCCAGAATAATCAGAAAATCCCAATCGGAAGTACGAGTCTTGTGAATTGAAATAAGCATATCCCGCCTACCGACAAGTGACAACAATACTTTGTTGCCCTTAACAATCGAATCCAATGTCTCCACACTTTTCGTTATTTCCTCAAAAGATTTCGCTTTCTTCAGACATTGCCATGTTTCACTTCCACTGAACTTTTCCCAATCCTTGACCGGAGCGGACGATTGAATGATAAATGCGGCGTCTTCCGGGACTAAATAGACCTGCTGAATATTACGATCAGGGGAAAGAAATAAATGGACTATAGAGTATACCATATAAACTGCCAATGCCAACCCTATTGCAAGCAAAGTTCTCTTTATAGTTTTTCGCGTAGTATTCTTTTTTTCTCCGAAATCGAAGTGTTGTTCTTGCTGAACATCATTAAATTCATCCATCATAATCAATTGTTAGCTTAAGTGGACAAAACTACAAAAAAAGTTGATGCCTTACTCTTTTCTTCAGAAGAGAAACAGATTCTTTGGTTATCTTTTCTTCGGTAATACGAGATATAACACAATATACCCCAAAATGCCAGCCAAAGCCGTACCGGAAAGTACACCAAATTTAGCTTGATTCAGCAATACCGGATGAGTTACACCGAATGACAGATTTGCAATAAACAAAGATACCGTAAAACCGATACCACCCAGCAAAGCAACACCGGCAATGTTTTTCCAGTCCATACCTTGCGGCATAGGCGTAAGCTTACTTTTAACAGCCAACCACGTAAAGAAGTAAATACCCAGAAATTTACCACACAATAATCCTAAAGCTACGGCAATGCTCACTTCCCCTATCACTTCTCCTCCACCACTGAATACCACTCCTGCATTCACAAAAGCGAACAGAGGAAGAATGATATAATTAACCACTCCATGAAGATTATCTTCCAGAGACTGCAAAGGACTGATCACGCGATCGGAAGCCGACTCCACTCTTTTCAACTGTGCTATCTGCTCATTGGTCAATACAATATCATTCTCACCCATAACCGGAAAAGTATTGATGATACGCCGGATACGTTCGATATATCTGCCTGCACGCAGTTGAGGTTTGGCAGGTATTACAAAAGCCAACAGTACCCCGGCAATCGTACTATGAATGCCCGATTGTAAAAACAGATACCAAATAACAACACCGATAACCAGAAAAAACAATTTATTGGCAACCGTCCGTTTACCGATGAAATAAAGTAAGATTAAAAGTAAAATAGCTACCAACAAATATCCATAAGCCACATGAGAGCTATAAAAAACAGCAATAACAAGAATACCTCCAATATCATCGACTACGGCAAAAGCCGTCAGAAAAATTTTCAGACTCAACGGTACGCGCTTTCCCAACAGGCTCAGTACTCCCAACGAGAAAGCAATATCCGTAGCCATCGGAATAGCAAGTCCCTGCCCACCCGGAGTACCCGGCGCACAAACAAATGAATAGACTAAAACAGGAAACAGCATACCACCACAAGCAGCGATAAACGGCAATGCCGCTTTCCGAAAAGAAGACAGCTCTCCTACCAACAATTCACGTTTTATCTCCAATCCTACCAACAGAAAAAAGACAGTCATCAATCCGTCGTTAATAAACTCGATCATTGTCAGATTCTGACCTCCATGAGAAAGCAGATTAAAATTGCCAATCCGGAAATGAAGTTCATGCGACAGGAATTCCTGATAGACAGGAGCCACTGGAGAGTTGGCAATAATAGCAGCAGCAATCGCTGTCAGAAATAGCAAAATACTCGCCGCAATATTCATGGACGAGAAGTGTCTCATTGTTCGCAAGATAGTCATGGTATATGTGTTTTAATAATAAGATTTAAAGTATTACTCAGTTTGCGCTATTCCACATAACTTCTCAGGGCAAGTTTCTTCACCCAAAGAACAAAAATACCGGTCAATATCAGATTCAATACTATTGTAAGAACTGAAATGAGCAGAGCAGGCCCTCCCAAATTATAACCGAGAGCAATAAAAATAACTCCCGCCCCCACTTCACCACGGGTAAACATACCGATGGATAAAGCCAATCGTTCACTGAATTTACGATCACGATAGAAAAAGACAGGAAATAACTTTCCTATATTAGATAGCAGAGAAACAATAAGTACATGAAAGATAATCATGCCCCAAGGCATCATCTCCTGCGAACCGGTAACCGAATATTCTCCAGCTTGAGTCTCTGCAAAATCAACTCCAATAAAATGAGGCATACTCATCCCTACCAGAAACATGAATAGAAAAGAGATTCCGGTAGCCACTTTATGTTCAACCGGTGTATCTATCTCTTTATGTTTCATAATCATACCTACTATAAATGCAGGCAGCAGCACCTCAATATGGATGCTTCCCGCTTCGCCATACAAACTTTTACTAATCAGATAGAGAGACTGAGTAGCGATAAAGACAAGGAAAGAATAAAACAAAATGGCTTTCCAATCTTGCCGCCAATTATATTTGCCCAACTGCTTCCAGCCAAATGACAACAACAAAAACACAATCAGGACAACAATAATAAGCTGCCAGCGCAAACCGATCATCATGATCTGGAGAGGGATCATCAAAAGAATGGTATCGAGATCATCGAAAATGGCAAGTACCTGAATTTTCTTATACATCCAACTGGACTTAAGACCGATAGCTGCCAACATAGTGAAAAGAATACCGGCAGAAGTCGGTGCGGCAAAACGGCTCAGTAACAAATTCTCTTTCCAAGCTTCCCAACTATTCCAAAACTCAGGTGGAAGCAATACAAACACATAATAGAGTGCAATCAGAAACCAAGGCATGGCAGCCGTGGCCATCGCAATAAAATAATCTTGCGTATAACTTTTCCAACGAGATTTATCTACTTCAAACTCCCTGCCCACATTAATCATAATGAAGCTCAGACAGACATAAAGCAATATATTAGCAACGGTTCTTACTGCACCAATTCCTTCTGTTCCTACCAACACTGGCAGAGACTGAGACAAGACAAGACCGGCTACCAAGAAAACCGAAAACGACAGAACTTTTCTCATTTTGTATCGTATATGTTAAAATAATTGCCAGGGAAAGCTCTGTAGACAGATGGCAATTACCTGGTGTATCTAAAACTATTTACAACGGTATTTGTTCAAGATACACCCCCTTTTTAGCTATCATAAAAAAGGCTTAATCAAGTTTCAGTACGGCAAGGAACGCTTTTTGAGGCACTTCCACATTACCGATCTGCTTCATACGCTTCTTTCCTTTTTTCTGTTTCTCAAGCAACTTTCGTTTACGGCTGATATCTCCCCCGTAACACTTAGCCGTTACATCCTTACGAACAGCCTTAATGGTTTCACGGGCAATAATCTTAGCACCGATAGCTGCCTGGATAGCAATTTCAAACTGTTGTCTCGGAATCAGCTCTTTCAGCTTCTCGCACATGCGGCGTCCCATGTCATAAGCATTGTCAAAATGGGTCAATGTAGAAAGCGCATCGACGGACTCACCGTTCAACAGAATATCCAACTTCACAAGTTTGGACGGACGGAAACCGGCCGGATGATAATCAAAAGAGGCATATCCTTTGGAAATACTCTTCAATCTGTCATAGAAATCGATTACAATCTCCCCCAAAGGCATATTATAGTATAACTCCACCCGATTGCCGGATATGTATTCCTGCTTAATCAACTCACCACGTTTACCGAGGCAAAGTGTCATAATAGGACCGATATAATCGGTAGTAGTAATGATAGAAGACTTGATATAGGGTTCTTCGATATGATCTATCATCGTAGGATCGGGCATACCACCGGGGTTGTGTACCTCAGTCACGTGTCCCTGCTTATCATAAATATTATAAGAAACGTTCGGCACAGTGGTAATCACATTCATGTCAAACTCACGATCGAGACGTTCCTGAACAATCTCCATATGCAATAGTCCAAGAAATCCACAACGGAAACCAAATCCCAATGCCAATGAAGATTCCGGTTGAAAAGTAAGCGAAGCATCATTCAACTGCAATTTCTCAAGAGAAGCACGCAGATCCTCAAACTCCTCTGCTTCAATAGGATATACACCGGCAAACACCATCGGTTTCACTTCCTCAAAACCTTCGATGGCCTTATCGCAAGGACGGGCGATATGCGTGATAGTATCCCCAACCTTCACTTCCTTAGAAGTTTTAATACCTGAAATAATATAACCTACATCCCCCGTACGCAGCTCTTTACGTGGAACCATATCCATTTTAAGAACTCCTATCTCATCGGCATCATACTCTTTTCCGGTATTAAAAAACTTCACTTTATCGCCTGTACGGATCACCCCGTTCAAAATTTTAAAATAAGCAATAATTCCGCGGAAAGAATTGAATACAGAATCAAAAATCAGCGCCTGCAACGGTGCTTCTTCATCTCCTTTCGGATGTGGAATACGTTCGATAACAGCAGATAGTATTTCTTCAACTCCCATACCAGTTTTACCAGATGCACGAATAATTTCATCACGCTTGCAACCAAGCAGCTCTACGATTTCATCCTCCACTTCCTCGGGCATGGCACTTGCCATATCGCACTTATTGATAACAGGAATAATTTCCAAATCATGCTCAATAGCCATATAAAGATTCGAGATCGTCTGAGCTTGCACACCCTGCGAAGCATCTACAATCAACAATGCCCCTTCACAAGCAGCAATCGAACGTGAAACTTCATAAGAAAAATCGACATGTCCCGGAGTATCGATCAGATTCAGAATATACTTTTCACCTTTATAGGTATATTCCATCTGTATAGCATGGCTCTTGATGGTAATGCCTCTCTCCTTTTCCAAATCCATATCATCCAACATCTGACCGTTAGTTACCTGTATCGTATTAGTGAATTCCAACAGACGATCCGCCAGCGTTGATTTACCATGGTCAATGTGAGCAATGATGCAGAAATTACGTATATTCTTCATTCTTTTCTTATTATATTTCTTATTTTTTTAATGATTCGTCAACAAGAATTCTTGCCGGACATTTACATGTCTCCTTTCTTATTCCTTCAATTCGTTTGCAAATTTAGAGAAAAAAATGGGAATGTAAAACAAGTTATTAATTATATAGAGCAAAGGTCGGCAACAAGATAATACCATCGACTTACCATAAATAACATTCAGAACACATTCTATTTATTAGAATACAAAAAAATGCGTTGATCACATTCAGAATGTATCAACGCATTTTTTTATAAGTAAGTGATTTACCTTCTTAGATCAATTGAATGAAAAGTTCACCTTCAATTTCCTGAGTAGAGATCTTATCCTCTCTCAACAACCAACCAAGACCTAAAAACAAGTCTTTGTCTACTAACTTGGTTGCTTTTTTGATTTGCTTAGCGGTCAGACCTTCTGTACCGTTCAGTGCATTCCAGATTTTACCTGCAATTTCACCTGCTTTTTCTTTCAACATTTGCTTTAGAAATTTAAGTTCGACATGATGTAAAAATCGAAAGTTATATCAACTTTCAGATTTTATTTCAACTGCAAAGATAGTTATATTTATGTTATATAACACTTTATTGGTCGTTTTTTTGCAAAATCTGTAATAAAAACAGCTTTTTTAGCCTTGTTTCCGATTTTTTTCAAGGTATTCCGCCCAAATTCTTGCAGCTTCCTCTACCATCTTGGAACACGGACGTTTAGCATAATATTGCTCGGTCCGTTCTTCCGGAACAGACGAAATCTCCGCCCCGGACGGCACATTTACCTTGACTTGTGCCGACTGCGGGAGGAAATGGAGGTGTTAGCCCATGAGCAGACTTCTCCCCTATGAAACAATCATACAGGCTACCAACGGAGAGCCGGAAGCGGTCAACGCCGTCCTTGCCCATTATGCCGGATATATCCGCTATTACTCCCACATTTACGGGCATTACAACGTGGATATGGAGGACTACATCAAGACGAAACTGATAGAAAGCCTATCTAAATTCCGGCTTGACCGATAACCCCACAACTGAATAACCGCCGCCATGCAGCGGCACACCGAGCAGGAAATCAGCTAAAGGTTTCCTGCTTTTTTTGCGCCTTGCGGTTGCCGGAATCGCCTTTTCTGCATTACCTATGCGAAGCAAACCAGAGAAAAATTCCTGTTTCATTCGGCGTTTTCGGAAAAACCCTGTATTACCCAGCGAAAAGGGAAAGGAAATCAAAAAACATCTGAAAATCTCCGTCCATTTTGCCTTGCCCCGTGTTGAAGGTAGTGAGGGAAGATATTTCACAAAATGCCGTCCATAGAGTTGGCAAAAATTTTTCTTCTCCGTGGAGGGAAATAGCGGGCAGAAAAGCCATTTTGATTTGTCTTGTTAGTGAAAAGCGGGCAGAAACCGCCGCTTTAATCGCTTTGTTATTGGAAGCCGGAGAAGCCAAAACGCCCCGCCGGAATTGTAGTATTGGCAGACGCAGCCGAAAGCATCACTTTTTTAGAGCAAGATTCTACCACGGTGCCAAAATCCGCATATCTGCGGTTTTGCCCCCTTTGGTAAATCTTGTTGGGGAGTGCCTTCCCCAAACCCTGCTCATGCGCCCTGTCGGGCGAGAAAGGAGGTCAACGCTTGAAGAAAAAATACAACACACCCCACCGCTGCCATGTGGTCAAAACCCGCATGACCGAGGAAGAATACGCCGACTTTACCGAGCGGCTGAAACACTATGACATGAGCCAAGCCGAATTTATCCGGCAAGCCATTACACGGGCGACCATTCGCCCCATCGTTACCGTTTCCCCGGTCAATGATGAACTGTTGTCCGCCGTTGGCAGGCTGACCGCCGAATACGGAAAAATCGGTGGCAACCTCAATCAGATTGCCCGCGCCCTCAACGAGTACGGCACACCATACAACGCCCTGTCCGTTGAAGTCCGCGCCGCCATTTCTGACCTTGCTGCCTTGAAGTTTGAAGTCCTGCGAAAGGTAGGTGACGCTGTTGGCAACATTCAAACATATCAGCTCTAAAAATG
>OJMG01002746.1_pt1 | contig 14448 bp, 14 predicted proteins | sample 1597141 | NCBI WGS metagenome assembly OJMG01 (sample SAMEA2452119, study PRJEB22498) | human gut metagenome | biome: human feces; feature: human gut; material: feces | place: Australia | collected 2012 | reverse complement strand
GACTGCCGACATCTTCTGAAATTCCTGCGTCTCCATATTTCAATTCACGCCCCTCCGCGAGGGGCGACCCACAAATAATACAACCAGCAACGGAACAGGCAAATTTCAATTCACGCCCCTCCGCGAGGGGCGACCGTTCCGAGAAATTCGAGGCGAATTCGCTTTATATTTCAATTCACGCCCCTCCGCGAGGGGCGACTACACCTGCAGCGACACTTCCAGCTATTGAAATATTTCAATTCACGCCCCTCCGCGAGGGGCGACCGGAAGGGTGAGCATGGCACAGTCGTATGCCCTATTTCAATTCACGCCCCTCCGCGAGGGGCGACTCGAAGAAACTAACGATAAACTGAACGAGAATCAATTTCAATTCACGCCCCTCCGCGAGGGGCGACAAGGTCGGACGCAAGTCCGATTGATTCGTCAATCGATTTCAATTCACGCCCCTCCGCGAGGGGCGACACGCACACGCGGGCGGAAATGGATAAGCTGCTCGCATTTCAATTCACGCCCCTCCGCGAGGGGCGACTTCAAATGTGCTTGCCCGAAGACCAGTCGTCATTTTTATTTCAATTCACGCCCCTCCGCGAGGGGCGACAAGAGCAGCGCCCGCAAATCGTCAGCGTTGAAGCGATTTCAATTCACGCCCCTCCGCGAGGGGCGACAAAGACAACGAAGAAGGGCGCAAGCGCTTGATTATTTCAATTCACGCCCCTCCGCGAGGGGCGACGGCGGAAAATAACAACTCGTTATTAGCTGGCATTATTTCAATTCACGCCCCTCCGCGAGGGGCGACACGCCCGAACAGCTCAAAGTCTACACCACTAACGGATTTCAATTCACGCCCCTCCGCGAGGGGCGACCTTGCCTCGCTACACCTATATAATATCACATTGCATTTCAATTCACGCCCCTCCGCGAGGGGCGACTACAGGGTTTACCACCGTTCAGCACCCGGATATTATTTCAATTCACGCCCCTCCGCGAGGGGCGACCATTTATTTCGATGATTCTTACAAATATGAATATTTCAATTCACGCCCCTCCGCGAGGGGCGACTAAATCACACGGTTGCGGTCGAACATCACGTCAGTATTTCAATTCACGCCCCTCCGCGAGGGGCGACGGATTTCCAGAAACGCTTCTTAATTTGGATTTACTATTTCAATTCACGCCCCTCCGCGAGGGGCGACCAAGATTGACGGAACTTGAAGAGAGTACGGCAAATTTCAATTCACGCCCCTCCGCGAGGGGCGACTCAACTTGCAGATTACGCAGATTCGGAGCAAGAATATTTCAATTCACGCCCCTCCGCGAGGGGCGACGAAAATGGCTATGTTGATATGGCGCGAATCATAGATTTCAATTCACGCCCCTCCGCGAGGGGCGACCCGGAAGGGTGAGCATGGCATAGTCGTATGCCCCATTTCAATTCACGCCCCTCCGCGAGGGGCGACCGGCGTTTCTTTCAGCGCATTTTGCGTTGGCTTAAAAATTTCAATTCACGCCCCTCCGCGAGGGGCGACAGAAGTGGGCGCAGATTATCTCGCAGAAAACGCATTTCAATTCACGCCCCTCCGCGAGGGGCGACCAGTTTCAGCAGTTCCGAGCGACGTTTCAAGGCATTTCAATTCACGCCCCTCCGCGAGGGGCGACAGAACGCAAAAAACTTGCGAAAAATCTTGAAAAATTTCAATTCACGCCCCTCCGCGAGGGGCGACGCGATGCAGGCACAGGCGGCGGATTGCTGCTGCAAATTTCAATTCACGCCCCTCCGCGAGGGGCGACGGCATCGGCGACCACGTTGTGTGTGCCGTAGACGGGATTTCAATTCACGCCCCTCCGCGAGGGGCGACTCGCGGCTTCGCGAAATTGATAGCCACGAGGCAATTTCAATTCACGCCCCTCCGCGAGGGGCGACCTTGAGGAGAGCTACCAGCGAGAGAATCAAGCTATTTCAATTCACGCCCCTCCGCGAGGGGCGACATGCAAACGCCAAGCACAAGCATAGAATACAAAAAATTTCAATTCACGCCCCTCCGCGAGGGGCGACGCGAATCTGGGGATTGCAAAAACCATGTGCGATATTTCAATTCACGCCCCTCCGCGAGGGGCGACTTCAAATTCCGAAAGGAGAAAAACAATGAGCATATTTCAATTCACGCCCCTCCGCGAGGGGCGACCCGGCGGGGTGCTGCACAACCATCAGCGTCAAAAAATTTCAATTCACGCCCCTCCGCGAGGGGCGACATCGCTTGCACGTCGGGGCTGGTATTTCCTCACCTATTTCAATTCACGCCCCTCCGCGAGGGGCGACCCACGATGGCGGATACGATGCCTACGAGGTTTACATTTCAATTCACGCCCCTCCGCGAGGGGCGACGTTCCGAGAAATTCGAGTCGAATTCGCTTTATATTTCAATTCACGCCCCTCCGCGAGGGGCGACGCTGACGGAGTACAACACCGTTACAGGGCTTGATTTATTTCAATTCACGCCCCTCCGCGAGGGGCGACGCGCATTGTATGGATACAATGTTTTCTATCAACCATTTCAATTCACGCCCCTCCGCGAGGGGCGACAAGCACATTCCGTACCCCTGTCCGTTCTGCAGCTCATTTCAATTCACGCCCCTCCGCGAGGGGCGACTTTTCCTTGCTTCATCCGTGTGCGGCTTCTCATATTTCAATTCACGCCCCTCCGCGAGGGGCGACGTCCAGCGCCTTGCAAAGGTCGCCTTCGGGGCAGTTATTTCAATTCACGCCCCTCCGCGAGGGGCGACTTTTGTGGCTTTCCGACAACGTTTGCCCTGCAAATTTCAATTCACGCCCCTCCGCGAGGGGCGACTCCTTTCCTTTTCGTGGCCGTTTTCGGCCTTTCGCATTTCAATTCACGCCCCTCCGCGAGGGGCGACTTAAGGATAGGCGGCGGCAGCAGCTTGTCTATCATGATTTCAATTCACGCCCCTCCGCGAGGGGCGACGGACTGCGGAAACTGGTGGTGTATGTCACCGGTCTATTTCAATTCACGCCCCTCCGCGAGGGGCGACTTTCGCTCGATATTGGCGAAGTCGGAGGTGAGAACGTATTTCAATTCACGCCCCTCCGCGAGGGGCGACCACTCGGCGGCGGGCAGATGCCCGGAGCTATTGGCATTTCAATTCACGCCCCTCCGCGAGGGGCGACGGATTCGGCGTTGGTGACGGATTCGGCGTTGGTATTTCAATTCACGCCCCTCCGCGAGGGGCGACTCCTTTTTTTCTTCGCCGCCACGTTGCAAGTCGGACATTTCAATTCACGCCCCTCCGCGAGGGGCGACGCGATGCAGGCACAGGCGGCGGATTGTTGCTGCAAATTTCAATTCACGCCCCTCCGCGAGGGGCGACAGCAAAAGATATGCAATTTCTGCAAATCTTTTGTTCAACCCTTACAAATCAGCATGGCTTAACAATCGTGCCACGCAATTTGTCGAGATTATTTTGGTAATATTTCATAGAATCATCGCTTGAATTTTGACATCACGCCGTGCGAGACGGTCGGCCATTCATGTATGATTCACATGCGCTGAAAAGAGTGTTTTCAGCTTCCGCTATAACATCAGTAGTTCTCCAGCTTCAATGCGCGCAGTGCAACCAAGCACATCAATGCGTTCCTTGTAACTGTTGCCAAGGCGATAGAAGCGAACGGAGTCATGTTCTGCATCAATTGTCGCTGTCAATTGCGCCTTGAGCGCCGTCAGCTGTGCTGCATCAAGCAGGACTTCAAATACAGAGTTCTGAACACGCCGTCCATAGCGTTCGCAGAGTTTCGCTACACGCCTAAGCCGCGCTGCTCCCGCTTCGGTTGCTGTATTCACATCATAAGTAACAACAACCAACATTTTTTCACCTCCAGACAAACGGCGGATAGCAATCAAGATCCCCGCGCAAGACACGCGCCAGCATCATGGCCTGTACATAAGCAATCAGCCCAACTTGGATTTTTTCTCCGAGATACGGATGCGTAATTTCTTCCTGCTTTCGGTCACGCCATGCGGTAAGGACCGTTTTGCGCCCGCGCTCGTTCAGCATAACAGCCAGCGAATCGTACTCAAAGTCCTTATCCGTCAGCTGACGTTTGTTGAACAGCGACAGCGCCAGCCGGTCGCACAGCGGCGCTCGGAACTCTTCCAGCAAGTCCAGCGCCAGCGACGGCCGTCCCGGTCGAAGCGTGTGCAGCCATCCAGCCGCTGGATCTAAGCCTACCGTTTCAAGTGCCGCTTGAATGTCCCGCGTTTGCAGCGTGTACATAAACGACAGGACTGCATTCACTTCATTGCGCGGCGGTCGTCTGCTGCGCTCCACAAACTGGAATGGGCATTGTGGGGAAATCATGTCGTCAAAATGCGCAAAGTAGCATTTTGCGGCGGCTCCTTCGATGCCGCGCATTTGGTCAACACCTGCGCATGTCTCCAGCTGTGCTGCATACTGGCTAATAGACTGGCAGGCTGCTCGAAGACTCTCTGCTGTTGCCGCATCCTGCGTCCGTGCCGCGCGCATCAATACATTTTTCTCGTTGAGCAGCTTGCCCACCAGGAGGTTCTGCACGAATTTCATGCGGAAGTCATCATCATCCAGCGCTTGATACTGCTTTTTTCTCAGCAGTACATTGCCGCTGACCGGCCCGCAAATGCGGCTGTAAAAGCGTCCATTCGACGATAGGAACGTCAGCGTAATCCCGTGCTCAGCGCAGAAACCAATCAGCGGTGTGGAGACTGCCATTTCCCCAAAGCACACGATTCCGTCCAGCATTACCGCTGGTACACTTGCTTTCTCTTCGCCGCCAATTTTCACGCAGATATTCTCGTTGCGGCAGAAAAGGTAGCTGTCTGGCGTTGTCACATAGAGGGTTTCCAGTAATTTTTTCATTCCGTCTCCACCCTCTCTGCTTCAAGAAGAAGCGCCTTGCAATATTCCTTCGCGGATGTTTTTACCTTCGGCATACAGTATTCCTGCATCGAGCAACGTTTGCATTTCGGGCCGTAAGCTGCCGACGGAATCAGCATTTCGCGGCGGACTTTCCAGAGTTTCTGCACAGTCTGCCGTACCTGTTCACGCAGCGCTTCATCAAGTTCCACATCCACTCTGCGATGCGCGGTAATGTAGAACAACGCACCTGCCGGGATCGTCGTGTGATACATTTCCTCTAAGCACATCGCCTCCGCGCAAAGCTGAATCTTGTATTCTGATTCATCGCGTATCTTCCCATGCTTGTACTCCACCGGCAGCAGCCGCACCGGGAAATCCACTGCGGGAATCGTGCAGCCGTTTTCATCCCGCACCGCTTCAATGCAGTCGCATTTTCCGCTGATTTGCATTTCGTCCGAAAAGACACTGTTCTCGTAGAGCTTCACGAAATCGCCGCGCCGCTCCACGCGCTGTGTATGAACCCGTTCATGCTCGGCGCGACCTTTCGCCGTCTCGACATTTTCTACCCATACACGTTCATTCAGCAGCAGCGCGGCGCGCCGCAGACAGTAATCTGCCTGCGACAGCCACGATAACGGAAGATACTCCTGCTCGTCATCCACGGGTAAACCAGCTTTCTCCCTGCGGCAGTTCATCCCAGACAATCTCCCCGTAGGGATTGCTCAAGAACCCCATCCGTACCCCCGCAGGCACCTTATCCAGCGCCACCTTTGCTTCATAGTCACGATAATTGCGGGGGAAATCCACCTTCTTCTGCACCGTCACCAGCTCGAAGAGCTTGTGCGCCGGTGCACAGCCCAATTTGGCTTGACGTGCGCGCTGTTCAGGATTCGTATCCGTGCCTTCGTGCTTGAAGATGATGAGCGGAGAAACAACCTCCATTTCGCCCTTGCTCGCCGAACGGTCATGCTCATACATGTTGAGAATCGCCTCAAACAGCGCCTTCATATCAGCTTCATCGAATCCCGTTTCCGCTGCAAGATTCGCGCTGATGAAGCCACGCACCTCATACAGACCAAAGGGGATAATCTGCTTGCGTCCCATCGTGCGCAGCTTATCTTCAGACGCTTCCTGTTCCGCTTTCTCATATTCCTCGTAGGATTTGTCATTTCCGCCCAATGCCGCCGCCATGCGCGTGATGGATATGTCCAGCGGCAGTACCGAATCCAAACTCTTGCCGAAAGCAAGTTGAACAGGACCGCGGACTTGCCCCGCATTGGGGCCAGTAGACATCACAGCCCCAAAGGTGCGCACATCGTAGAAGAGTTCACACGCTTTTTTGCGTGCCGCATAAACCGGATTTTTTTCTTTCGCACCTTCAATCCCCGCTTCGCGCTTTGCCAGCGCAATCTGCTTATTCAGATTCACCGCCTTCTGCACGAAAATCCCCATGCCCGGCACGCCCGGATAAGCAATCTCAATATAGTTGCGAATGCGGCGTTTCGTGGCCACGTCGGTGATAAATCCCTGCATGGTCTGCGGGTCAATCCGGGGCATGTTGCCCATATCCGGGTCGCCGTTCGGGTTGGCATTGGTGCAAGCAACATAGTACATAAATTCGTAACGGTTCTGCAGTGCCATTTTCTTATTCCTCCTCGTCCGTTTCTGCCGCAGCTTTCTGTTCTTTCTTCACTTTCCGCAGTTCATTGAGTCTCCGATTCAACTCCGCTGTCATTTGGCGATACCCCAGCGCAAAGTAAGCCTGCTGCTCCAAGTTCAGCATGGTGGGGATTTCCCCAATGTCACAAGTCACCTTATCCAGCATTTCCAGATACATCTTCAGATAGTCGCCCTTGATTTTGTCCTGGTGCGGTACGGAGAGAATTGACAGCTGCCCCAGCACCAGCGCTGGCATCTGACAAGCAGATGCATAGTAGCGCTGTACAATACCTGCCTGAACATCTCTCATTGCAAACTGCTGCATACTCGCATACACGGCGACCCACGCGCCGCAGCGGTACGCAACATTCGTATTTTCCGCCTGATACATAGCTTCTATCACGCCTTCCTTTCGATTGTTTTTCCGAATCAGCCATACTTTCAGCCATTGGCAGCACATTGCATTGGGCACGGGCGCATGTTTATCTTCTTCGCTGGCACTGGCCATTTGATTGCGAATGTATCGCAGCGCACGAACCGCCACGGAATCCGGCAGCATACTGTCCGTCAAGATTGCGTGCAGCACCGCTGGCGTAATTCCTGAAAGTTCCTTGTCCATCCGCTTGAAAACGTTCTTTTCGCTCTTTTGCCGCGGCATCAGACGAATCATCATTGCTTTCAGCGAATTAATTTTTGTGAATCCCGTTCCACCGAGATCGACCATTTGCAAGTCATTGCGCCATTGCTGGATGCTCTCCTCCAGTTCGCCGTAATTCCCGTGGTCGTAGCTGCGAACCATGACACGCCCTGTAACGCCGGACAGCAGGAGGATGTAATACTGCGTGCTGGCTGGAATCGCGGTTGTCGCCGCTCCGCTTTCAATGCTCTCGATGCGTTTGGCTGCAATATCGCGTTTAGCATCAGGATTTGACGGTGCTTCTACCGTTTCATCAAATTCTTCATCGTCGTCGTATCCATCATCATCTTCCGTCTGCTGTTCTGTTTCCTGATTCTTAGGATCGCCATCCAGTGCTTGCTGCATCGGGTCGCATTCCGCAGGAACATAGCAGTCAAACCAATGGACAAAGCGCATTCCCGCCAACGTTGGCGAAAGCGTTTCGCTTGACATGAGATGGTCAAGTGCCGCTTTCACCGCGTCAATTGATTCCGCAGAAACAGGCGCATTCGCCGATTGCTTTAGCCCGTACGAGCAAAATGCTGGCTTGTCAAAGCAAAACAGCGCATCACCGCGTCCATGTCCGCCAACTTGCAAGAGTCCCTTAATTGGCGGCAGGGTAGCAACCGGCATCGTTTTTTCTCCAGTAATCAGGCACAAGCTTTCTGCCGCGCCATGCTGCGCGAACTGCTGACGAAACTCCCGCCACCATTCCTGCACCTCCGGAATTTCGACAATAGGCGTTCCTGCAATTTCAAATGAAACGCGGTCTGATGGCTTCAGCTTCAGCCGCATCAATTCCTGCCGTACCTGTTCGCAGGAGGTTTCGTCCTCCAGCAAATGCACACAGGCGGACAATTCCGGGGCTTTCTGCGCTGCCTGCTGAAGAGAAGCAAGAAAGTATCGATGCTTGAGCGTGTTGTCTTTCGGCTTTTTGCCTTCCTCTCTTTGCTCAGCTTTGCTTTCCGGCGTATCTTTCCAGAAAACAACCTCGTATTTTTCTACCAGCACATTGCACTTGTCTTTGCCATTCGCCAAGCTGCCAATGTCAGGGCAAAAGTATTCATCCTCGCCGTCCTGCCTCACGCCAAGGAACGTGCCATTCGCGCCAAGGCAAACCCATGCCTTTACCGTCTTTTTCACCATGCCCGGAGGCGGCAGCAGCTGGTAACGCATGGCATAATCGTACAGCGGTCTCAGCATATCGCATCCCCCTTCAAGACTTCCGGGCTATCATAGGGCGGCACTTCAATGACGCCCTGCTTCATCACCGCATGATACAGGGACAGCCTTGTCCGCGTTTTCTTGCGAACCTCCGCGTCATGCAGGTCAAAAATGTCGTACACCATCAAGCCCAAATCCATGTCTTGCTGAATCGGCTTTTCGTTCGGATCGCTCTCAGAGAAGTACGCAACGCATTCCCTTAAGCCGAGCGCAGGCTGGCAAAAGCACTTGCCACCTTTAATTCGCCGTTCAGCCTGTGCATACAGCTGCTCCACCGTACCATGATAATCCGGCCGCGGCACAATCTGCGCGGTAATGCGGTAGCGGACATCATACAGGAAAACCGTTTGCCGCTGTGTCCGCTCATCCTCTGCGCTGATTGGTTCCATATTATTTCCCAATATGGACTTCACTTCGTTGCGCCTGACGCTGATATAGCGAATCGGCTTCAGCACCTCAATTTTTGTAACCATTAAAAAAAATTCTTTTGGTTTACTGTAAATACTTGACAGTATGCCTCGTGCTGCTGATGGTGTTGGGACTGCCTGCGAAAGCCTTTCTACTTTCGTTGTCGGCGAAGTGAAGCACGCCAAGTCACCCCAAACGGTCACTGAAATCTCCATGATTTTTCATCACCTCCATGTTCTTCTCTCTGCCAAATCAGCAGAGAGGATAGCATTATCTTTGTACTATTTCAATTCTCAGCTTGTTACCCTATCAGTGTTTCAAGCTGTCAGTACAAATATAATATAATTCGCATGAATTGTCAATAGCAAATCTGGTATATAAGAATTTTTTCACCACATACAGTCATCATTTTTCAACTGCATCCCCGTATCCATATGATAATCCTCCTTCCTGCGAAGCACCCAATAACCGGATGGCTGCCTGCCCTCATTCCGCTTTCCCGCAAAATACAGCTGCTCCGCATAACAGTTGAAGTCATCATTCGCATATGCAGTCACGCACAGCTTTGCAGCTTCATGCATCCACTTCGCCGTCACGCCGCTTTCCAAGGCTTCTTCCTTCAGCTTCTCAAACAGCTTGTTTTCAGGTTCATATGGCACAAGCACCTGCACGCCATCATTCTTGATGATGCGATAGTGTTTCTCAGCTCCTGCATAATCCTGCATTTGGATGGCCTCGCTCAGCTCCTTCTCCCCTTTCAGCTTCCAAAAGAGCTTCTGATAGTAGCGCTGAATGTCGCTCGGATTCATCAAGTCAATCGGTTTCTCAATATGCAATGCACTAACCAGCGTTGCCGCCTTGTTATACCAATTATCTGGATACAAATTGTCTTCATCCGGAAGGAACACAAGCACTTGCCCGCCTTCGGGATGGCGACCGTTTCGATTGCATCTTCCCGCCGCCTGAATGATTGATTCCAGCGGGGCCAGCGCGCGGAAAACGCTGTCAAAGTCCAAATCCACCCCCGCTTCGATGCACTGCGTCGCAACCACACGGCAAGGCAAGCCGTCGCGCAGCCGCTTTTTGACTTGCTCTATCACGACGCGCCGATGTGCCGGACACAATTCCGTCGTGATGTAGAATACTGATTCCGTCTCACATAGCAATTTCAGCGCATCGAACAGCTTCTTCGCGTGCTTTTTCATGTTCACAATGGTGCAGCTGCTCCGCTGTGCCGCCATTTTCTGCGCAATTTCTTCCCACGAGATTCTCTCATTCGGCAAAACTCGCCATGTCACCTGAACACGGCGAAGTTGCTGATACATATCGGCATGGTTCGGACAAATCTCCGTAGCATGCCAAGTAAGATTAGGGATTGATTGATAATCCGGCTGTGTCGCCGTAGAAAAGAGCATCGTCACATTTTTCTTCGGCAGATTGCAAAGCGCCTGAATGGTTTTGAGCGTCGCAGGAAACAATTCTGCAGACAAGCTCTGCGCTTCATCGAAAATGATTACAGAATTTGCCAACCGATGCAGTTTCCGAAGATTCGGGGCTTTTGCCGCAAACAGCCCCTCGAAAAATCGCACGGATGTGGTCACAATGACTGGCATATCCCAGCGCTGCGCAAACTTTCGCTGCTCTTCTGTCAGCTGCCGTTGGCTATGATCTTCCAGCAAAACGTCATCCCCAAGGATTTTCCGATATTCAATTGCATTCTGTTCCGTCAGCGTAATAAACGGCAGCACAATGATGATTCTCTGCTGACCGTTCTTGCGGCATTGGCGCAGCGCAAAATGCAGCAAGGCCAGCGTTTTTCCTGTGCCAGTAGGCGCTGTCAGGGTGTAAATCCCCGGCGCATGATCCCCCGCCCTGCCGCACGTTTCAAACAACTCATTCCGCAGTGCATTGAGTTTTTTATCAGCCGTTGAGTTTCTTGCTAATTCCGCCCGATGCGCATTTAAGCGCTCCAGCCAGTTTTCCGCATCACATTTCGGCGGCTCCGGGATGATTTCCCCATCCTCTTCCGCTGATGCGGTGTAATCTGCATCCACCAAGCAAGAAAGCAGCATTCGCGACCAAAGCATCCGTTCTTCTTCCCCAAGCGTCATGATCTTAGGTTCAGGACATTCCCACTGCGGAAGTTCTTCATGAAATATCTCCGCAAGCACACGGTAATTTTCTTTTCCTGTTAATGCAACCTCCTTTCCATCATTGCCTTCCAACCACTTTTGCTCTGTCATGCATTCACGCAGCGAATACTTCAGCTGGTCGTAGCAGAGCAGCGTTCCATGATGTGCATTGATTGCCTCTAAAATGGGCGCGTAATTGGTACTTGCAATCTCCTTACTTGTGCATTTATGTGTAGCAATCAGAAACCACCGCAAAAACGCAGCGCTCACCCTTGCATGGTCTACTCTGGATGCGTTTCCTTCCAAAACATCTTGGAATTTATCTGTGAGCTTGCCAGCATCATGAACCGTTCCGGCCATTTCCGCTTCTTTTTCCATGCCCAGTTGTCTTCCATACTCTTTGCTCAATTCTCCCACCGCGCAAAGATGTTCCTTCACCTCCACCTGCTTGCGTCCGGGACGCTTTGACTTTGCGTACCACTTCTTCATAGTATCTCTCCATCTTCATATTAAATTTGAACGGTTGAACTTCATATTTAGTGTACATAAGTTCCTCTATTTTGTCAATACTCTCAATGGTAAAATTTTAAGGCAACACCGCACAAATGAGGTACCGGTCACTGGCACCATATCCCCCCGATATATTCACCAATTTCCCTACAAATCAATCCGAGTAATAGCAAAAGGCTCTGCCGTTCTTCCTTCACGGAAGTCAGCAGAGCCTTTTGCATCCTATAAAGTTATATTCCAGCACCCGCAAGCCATTCGCGCCATCCGACACATCAGAATAGCACAAACGCCGCGACTGCTATCATTTTGCTACCAAACAGGCAATCCTGTTTTGAAAAAGTGCGTGTTTTCAAGGTTTTGCAGCCCTTTACATCCACTTTTTCATTATTCCCACTCGCTTCTGGTAAAGCCATTTTAAGCGATTTTGTTAGGCTCATTTATGAGTCGCAACAGTTCCAGATAGGGAAGCACACAGGTCAGATACGACACCGCCTGCGCCGCGGTGACGCTGTTGGCCTCCCGGACCGCGCGGACAACGGCATCGTCAGTTTCACGCTCCGGGCGGGAGGCCCGGAGACTGTTCCGGACATACCGCGCCGTGGCCGGGTAGCAGGAGATTGCGGACGCGGATGTCCTCCGGCAGGCGCTCGGTCAGGAAGATGAACTGGGCCGGGCTGCCTTGGATGCCGTGGACGAAAAGAAATCCTTTTTCCATACGCTTTCATCCCTGTACAGTTCAATTTCGCTTGCCTGTATGGTGAATTCACTCAGGCGGAAGCTGCCCTTGTCAAGCAATATGTGTATCTCGTATCCACCGTCCATGGTGAGACCTATATTTCCATCCCGTCCGGCGACACAGCAATGCGTTCACCGGGCTGCCCCTCCCAATGCGCAACAACAGGCGCGGCATATGGATCCTCAAAGATATAGAGATCTGCTTTTGCCGTACCCTCAATAGTATTGTATTCGACATCAAGATAGATGTGGAACACCCTGCCGGAACTCGTATTGTAAAACGTGATGGAGAAAGGCCAGTCTTCGGTGACGGCTGACTGTGAGCAGGCATTGCGTACGCTGTCAGCAGGAATCACACCTTTGATTTCGACGGGACCATGTTCGAATCCTGTGTGCAGGATGCCATTGTCGAACACGGTCTGACGAGCCTGGCCACTGTTTCCCAGCAGGAGTTCCGCCGCCGCTTTCGGCTGGATCCGCTGCCGCTCTGTCTGACCGGATTCATCCTCAGACAGAACGGTTGCGGTCACCGCGATGTCCGATGAGCCTTTTGCCTGCCAGATTCGGAAGGCTCCCCATACAGCAAGCATCAGAAGGATGGGAATGCCGATGGCGGCGATACTGCGTTTTGTTTTCATAGATCATAGCCCCCTGAAAATGGTTTTTCTCTCACGGCCCGCACGGTATCCAATGCGCCAGCAGCCCAAGGTCCTCCGGCTTCAGGCCTTCGCACATGGGGCACAGCGGGATCGACCGGGCGATCAGGAAAACAGCCGCGCACACCGCAACGGAGAGGACGCTCAGCGCCAGATGGGCTTTCCCCGCACGGCGAAGCAAGCCGATCATTGCGACGATGGCCCCCGCCGCCATGCCGATCGCGGAGGCCGCGACGCTGTAGAATTCGATCTCCTGATGGGGCTTGTAATGATTCAGGCACAGGAGCAGAATCACCGCATTGGCGATGGGAATGGCAGCGGTGATGGCATACAGGATCGTATGCTCTTTGATTTGGGCTCTCATATGGCTCCTCCCTCTGTTCACAGGATCTCGTCACTGCCACGACACAAAGAACCGCTGCACCGTGGCCAGTTGCCCGTCTTCGTCAAAGACCACATAGACGTTGTCGATGCCAAGCGCTGTCTCACCGTCACGGACGGCCGCCGTGAGCTCGGCTGCCGTGCGCACGCTGGGCACCTCCAGCGCCAGCACATCCTCCTCCGCAAACACCTCCGGCACGATCAGCTCCACCGTCAGGGTGTTCCGCGCTTCATCGTAACCCAGAATCCGGGCATAACTGGCGGTATTCTCCAGGTGCTCCGGGTTGACGGGGGAGGCCAGGGCGGTGATCGTCTCGGCATAAACCGATGTGAAGACAAACAGCACCAGGCAGAGAATCATCACCCAAACCTGCATCAACCGCTTCATTCCCGTTCAACGCCTCTCACCCTATTATATGTCCCCAAAAGCCAAAAAGCAACTGTCTGCTGGAAGAAAACTTCCATTTATACTATTTCCAGATAAGAATGCGCCAAGATGCGCCGCGAATTTTTCATTCTGGCTAACGTGAATGAAACGCAGCGTAGCAGCGCTACGCTAAGTGGAATGAGCGGACGCCAGAATGGAAAAGGCGCAAGCAGATGGCGCAGGTGAATCTGGAAATAGTATTAGTAGGACGATCCGTCATGTCCATTTGTTCCCCAAGCCCGCGCATAAGCGAAAATAAAGTCTGGCAAGGCTTCCGCCGTTGGTGTCCGAATTCGACACACGGGATGGAAACCCTGCCAAGCCATATGCGCTCTCCTTATGGCATGAGCTGCTGCTCGTTGGTCCGCTTCCGCTCGCCCTTTATCACGATCTCCGCGCAGTGCCTCACACCCAGCAGCCTGCTCATCTCCTCATCCAGGGGCGTGTATGAAGCCCGCTGAACTGACCACCTGTATAAGCTTCTCCGAACCCCACGCCTATCGTGGGAATTCATGTATACACAAGCCCTGACCCGCCCGATCAGGCGTGAGTGATAATACATAATGAGAAAGGCCATGAAAAGTCCCCGGCAAACCATATAGGCAAGCCGGGGATGGGTCAGATCCAAACTGAGTGACGTGCTTGTCAATCACCAAGCAGGAGGTCGCTCGATGGGGTTATTAAGGCACCACCGCACAATTCGGCGGCGCGTCTGGCGATGTCTTTTCCGCCATC
>OJMG01002743.1_pt1 | contig 14452 bp, 9 predicted proteins | sample 1597141 | NCBI WGS metagenome assembly OJMG01 (sample SAMEA2452119, study PRJEB22498) | human gut metagenome | biome: human feces; feature: human gut; material: feces | place: Australia | collected 2012 | reverse complement strand
CTAAGCCGGAAAATCCGGGTTCTACGGTTGTTGATGATGTGATTGAAAAAACAGAAGGTGTTGACGAGGCTGTTGTAAATGTTTCATCAGATGCAGTTAAAGTTACAGAGGAAGAAAAAGCACTTATTGAATCAGGAAAAGATTTACACATATCTGCTGAAATAAAGAATGCAAAAGACACAGTAACCAAAAAACAAAAAGAACTTATTGATTCTGAAGTAAAGAAATATGCCGAAAACGGTATCACAGGACTTTATCTTGACATTAAGATGACAAAGAAAATCGGTGATGACTACAAGGCAGCAGTGTCTGAATTAAGCACACCTGCAACATTCAGTGTTAAGATTGCAGATGAACTTAAAAATACTGATTCTTCAAAGGAAAGAACATACAGTGTTGTAAGAATTCATGGTGAAAAAGCTGAAGTTATAGACAGTACATTCGACGAGGCTTCATCAACACTTACATTCGCAACAGATAGATTTTCTGTATATGCTGTTGTTTATGAAGATAAGACAAAATCATTAGAAATTACTAAACCTGATAATGAAAATACAGATAACAATGTAGACAAACCTTCATCATCAGAGACAGTTACTCCTGATGACAGCCAGAATACAAATGCAGCACCTGAAACAGGTGATTCATTTGGAAAAGATATTATGGCAGCATCATTTGCTATGATAATCTGTGCTATGGGAGCAGCATATGTTTTAATGACAAGGAAGAGAAGACAGTTTTAATCAGCTATTCCTAATAATTTTAATACATGTTTAAGGCCGGGGCTGCACTTTAACGATTGAAAGTCGTTAAGGTGCAGCCCCCTTGCTTTGCATAATGAGATAAATTGTCGAAACACGTAATTTAAAGTTTAGTAATATACTACCAGATTTGACAAATTATGCATGTATACAGTCCTATAATATGTCCTGTCAGGAGGTGATAAAAAGGAAAGTAATTTATCTTGATGAATTTTTCGTAATCAATTTTATTATGGATTTTATAGTGCTTTGTATAACAAAAAAAATCTGTAAATTTGCTGCTACATATTTACAGATATTATTATCTGCCACTTTTGGGGCATTATGGTCTGTAATTGCGTTGATTGTACCGGAAAATATCAAAGGAGCGGTTAATATATGTACATATATTTTAATCAGTGCATTAATGATTAGAATATGTGCCGGAAAATGTAATTTTAAAGAATTAATAAGAGGTACTGCAATTCTTTTTGGAGTGACATTCTGCATGGCAGGAAGTATATACATGATTTATTACTATACATATGCTGGTTACTGGATTCGCATGAATCTTCTTAGTGACACAGAGCTGCTTATGTTTACAGCGTTATCGGTTGTAATTGTGGGGATGATTATAAAACAGATAATGATGCGTATTGTATATGGTGAAAGTGAATGTCTTGTTAAAATAATATTTAATGACAAATGTTTTGATTTAAAGGGATATATAGATACGGGAAATGTACTAAAAGACCCATATTTCAAAAAGAGTGTATCAATAGTGGATTTGGAGTCGCTGAATTTTGGTGGTGACAGTATCAGACAGTTAATTCTAGATGATATAGAGCTTAATACAAAAGTGAAATACCATATGATTCCCTACAATTCGCTGGGATGTGAGAGCGGAATGTTAGAGGTTATTACAGTGGACAGCATGTACATATACACAAAGAAAAAAGTCTATGCACAAAAAAATGCATTGATTGGGCTTAGCACAGTAAAATTATCATCGGATAATGAATTTGATGTACTTGTAAATATAGGAGCTGTGCAGGCAGAAAATTGTATAAAGAAATTAAAATTTGGAGGTTGTTATGGTTTTAAAAGTTGCGGTAGAAGATAGATTTCAATTTAAGGTTGTGCCAAATTTCAGAAATTTTTGTCTGTTAAAACAGTCGGATGTGCATTATATAGGCGGTACGGATGTCCTGCCGGCACCTCTGGCAGCAGATGAGGAGGCGGATGCAATTTCAAAACTTGGCACTCAGGACGAAAAAGGTGCAAAGTCACAGCTGATTGAGCATAATCTGAGACTTGTTGTATACATAGCAAAAAAATTTGACAATACGGGAGTGGGAGTAGAGGATTTAATTTCAATAGGTACGATTGGTCTTATAAAGGCGATTAATTCATATAATCCGGAAAAAAATATTAAGCTTGCAACATATGCTTCAAGATGTATAGAAAATGAAATATTGATGTATCTTAGAAGAAATAATAAAACAAAGGCAGAAGTTTCAATTGATGAACCTCTCAATGTTGACTGGGATGGGAATGAACTTTTACTGTCGGATATTCTTGGAACAGATGAAGATATTATATATAAAGATTTGGAAGATGAGGCTGAGAGAAAAATTCTTAGTAAAGCGATAGAAAAACTTTCAGACAGGGAACGCATGATAGTAGATTTAAGATATGGATTAAGTGCTTCGGACGGAATGGAAAAGACCCAGAAAGAGGTGGCAGATATGCTTGGCATATCTCAGTCATATATTTCGAGGCTTGAAAAAAAGATTATAAAGCGTCTGAAAAAAGAAATGATAAAAAATTCGTGAAAATAAAAAGAAAATGCATGACCGTTATCAGGGTTGTGCATTTTTTCTGTTCATTTTTATTGTAAAAAAGCTTGACAATTCGGCGTTACTTAGAGAAAATAAAAAGTGTATGCGTAAATGACGCAGGAATGGATGTAAAATGGGTAAAAAGACGCTTAACAGAAATAAGAAAGAGAATCCACCCAAAAGATGGGACAAGATTATCGGTGCAGTTACATTACTGACAATCGTGATATTTGGATTTATTATATATAATGATTATAACGGAAGTTCATCAAAGACTGCAAGTGTAAATGCTGAAAAAAATACAGTTAAACAGACAGAGTCTGAAAAGGTAACAAAAGCTGAGACTGATACAAAAAAGAATTCCAACAGGGTGCAGGTTCAGGGAAATCCGACAGTCTGTATTGATGCAGCTCATGGCGGAAGCAGTACGGGAGGAGCGTCCGGTAATTATACAGAAAAGGCAATAACATTGTCAGTAGCATTAAAAGTGAAGGAATATCTTGAGGAGAGCGGCGTTAATGTCGTTATGACAAGAACTTCTGATAGAGATGTTACTAATGAACAGCGTGTAAAAACATGTAACGATTCCAAAGCATCTGCGATGGTTTCAATCCACATGAATTCAGCTGATAAGACAGTTACTGCAAAAGGGGCAGAGTGCTGGGTTCATACTAAAAAACCGGCAGATTCGCAAAAACTTGCAGAGGATGTATTAAAACAGTTAAAGTCAGAGGCAGGATTTAATGACAGAGGTGTCAAGTATGGAACTGTTGCTGACAATCAGGAAAATTATTATATTAATTCACATAGCTCATGTGCAAGCATGGTACTTCAGCTTGGTTTTATAACTGACAGCACAGATGTAAAGCTTGTGACAGATAAGCTTGATACTACGGCAACGGCAATAGCAGACGGCATAGTGGAATATCTTAACGGAAAAGCACACTAGCATGTAAGAATGGAGGATAACTTTGAATCAGGAAAATATCAGAAATTTTTGTATAATAGCACATATTGATCATGGCAAATCAACACTTGCTGACAGAATAATTGAAAAGACAGGTCTCCTTACAAGCAGGGAAATGCAGGAGCAGGTTCTTGATAATATGGATCTTGAAAGAGAAAGAGGAATTACAATCAAGGCCCAGACTGTAAGAACTGTATATAAAGCAGAGGATGGACAGGAGTATATTTTTAATCTTATTGATACTCCGGGCCATGTTGATTTTAATTATGAAGTTTCAAGAGCACTTGCAGCGTGTGACGGTGCTATACTCGTTGTAGATGCCGCACAGGGAATAGAAGCACAGACACTTGCAAATGTATATCTTGCACTTGACCATGACCTTGATGTATTTCCTGTTATTAATAAAATTGACCTTCCGAGTGCAGAACCACAGCGTGTAATTGATGAAATTGAGGATGTTATAGGAATTGAAGCACAGGATGCACCACAGATTTCAGCAAAGAATGGTATCAACATTGAAGCCGTTCTTGAACAGATTGTAAAGAAAATTCCGGCACCAAAAGGTGATGCGAAAGCTCCGCTTGCAGCACTTATATTTGACTCGATTTATGATGCTTACAAAGGCGTTATTGTATTCTGCCGTATAAAAGAGGGTACTGTTAAAAAAGGTACAAAGATAAGAATGATGGCAACAGGTGCTGTAGAGGAAGTCGTTGAAGTTGGATATTTCGGTGCAGGACAGTTTATACCTTGTGATGAACTTTCAGCCGGAATGGTTGGATATATAACAGCAAGCATTAAAAATGTATCTGATACACGTGTTGGTGATACTATAACAGATGATGAAAGACCATGCAGCGAACCACTTCCAGGTTACAAGAAAGTTAATCCTATGGTTTATTGTGGACTTTATCCGGCTGATGGTGCAAAGTATCAGGATTTGAGAGATGCACTTGAAAAATTACAGTTAAATGATGCATCGCTTCAGTTTGAACCTGAGACATCAATAGCTCTTGGATTCGGTTTCAGATGTGGGTTCTTAGGACTTCTTCATCTTGAAATTATCCAGGAGAGACTTGAAAGAGAATACAATCTTGACCTTGTAACAACGGCACCGGGCGTTATTTATAAAGTTCATAAGACTAATGGTGAAGTTATTGACCTTACAAATCCGTCAAACATGCCTGACCCTTCAGAGATTGACTATATGGAAGAACCTATGGTAAGTGCAGAGATTATGGTTACTACTGAATTTGTCGGTTCTATCATGAAGCTTTGTCAGGAAAGGCGAGGCGTGTATAACGGAATGGAATATATTGAACAGACAAGAGCGTTGTTAAAATATGACCTTCCGCTTAATGAGATAATTTATGATTTCTTTGATGCTTTAAAATCACGTTCGAGAGGATATGCTTCATTTGATTATGAGATGAAAGGTTATGAAAAATCTAATCTTTGCAAACTTGATATTCTTATTAACAAAGAAGAAGTCGATGCACTTTCATTTATTGTATTTGCGGGAAGTGCCGAGGAACGTGGCCGTAAGATGTGTGAAAAACTCAAAGGAGAGATTCCCAGACAGCAGTTTGAGATTCCTATTCAGGCAGCAATCGGAAGCAGGGTAATTGCCAGAGAGACAGTAAAGGCATTAAGAAAAGATGTTCTTGCAAAATGTTATGGCGGTGATATTTCGCGTAAAAAGAAACTTCTTGAAAAACAGAAGGAAGGAAAGAAGCGTATGCGTCAGATAGGAAATGTTGAGATTCCTCAGAAGGCGTTCATGAGCGTATTAAAATTAGATGAAGAATAGGCAGAGACTGGGGATATATATACATATCCCCTTTTGTGTTAAAAAATGTGCATATTGTGATTTTTTATCATTTCCGGCGACAAAAGAAGTGCAGGAAAAGTATATGTCATCACTTGAATCTGATATAAAATATTGCGTTTCAAAGTATGGTGCAAGGCTTGATGATTATATTGTAGATACAGTGTTTTTTGGAGGCGGAACACCGTCTTATGTAAGTCCACAGCTTATTGCGGGGATACTTAAAACATTAAAAAGTGAATTTGCATTTGACGAAAATTCCGAAATTTCAATAGAGTGTAATCCGGGGACTATAGATGACGAAAAAATGCGTGTTTATGCTGAAAGCGGATTTAACAGATGCAGTATCGGACTGCAGTCGGTTCAGGATGACCTCTTAAAACAGATAGGAAGAATTCATACATTTAAAGAATTTGAAGATGGATTTTCTGCGGCAAGAAATGCAGGCTTTAAAAATATTAACATTGATGTAATGTCGGCACTTCCGGGACAGAGCGTTACGGATTATGTGAGCGGCCTTAAAAAAATTATTGAATATAAACCTGAGCATATATCGGCATACAGCCTTATTGTTGAGGAGGGGACGCCGGTTTATGAGCATCCCGAAAAGTTCCTGCCGCTTCCGTCGGAGGACGATGAACGGGAAATGTACTATGAAACTGACAGAATTCTTAAAAAAGCCGGATTTGACAGATATGAGATATCGAATTATTCAAAAAAAGGATTTGAATGCAGGCACAATGTCGGATACTGGGAAAGAAAAGATTATCTTGGATTCGGGCTTGGTGCATCATCGCTTTTTGAAAATGTCCGCATGAAAAATATTTCAGATATGAATAAATATATCGGAAATGCGGGAAAGTCGGATTTGTATGAGGACACGGAAATTCTTACAGTAAATGACTGTATGGAAGAGTTTATGTTTCTGGGGCTGCGTATGATGAAAGGTGTGAGCAGCCGGAGATTTCTTAAATTATTCAATAAAAATATTAATGATGTATATGCAGAACCTTTGGAAGAAAATATTAAAAATAATCTTCTTTGCAAGTACAGGGATGACAGTGGTGAATCATGGTATTGCCTTACACCGCATGGAATTGACATAAGTAATACTGTTATGGCTGATTTTATGCTGTAAAACTGTTAATAAACTGCTTCGGTGTAATTCCTGTGAATTGTTTGAATTCACGCTGGAAATGTGCCTGGTCTGAATAAGAACTGTTCTGTATAAATTCAGAATTCTGGCGGAAAGGATTTTTAAAGATTTCATCAAGTGCGTATTGAAAACGCACATATCTGCAATAATCTTTCGGTCCGAATCCGTAATAAGATGTAAATATTCTGTTGATATGGCGGCATGAAAATCCTGTCTGTTCTGCAAGCAGTGAGACTGAAATGTCGCCTTTTGAATGGATTATCATTGAACGCATATTTTCAATTTCAACAGGACAATGTGTAATCTGGAAACTGTTTCTAAGAAAAGAGTTAAAATGTTCAACCCGTTTATCATAATTTCCGGTTGTCAGAAGTTTCTGCACGAAATCGTCAGGCTGTGAATCACTATAAGATGGTGTATAAAAAGCATTATCATCCATAACAGATATAAAACATCCGCTGATATCTTCAACCGTATCAGCAGGTATTTCGGTTATGTTCCGGCATCTGTCTATGATTGAAAGATTATAGCTGCCTTTTTTATTATATAAAATTATGAAAACAGTATATGATGATGGTATTATTTTTATATATGTATGATTTTCTGGGTTTGTTGAAAAGTTCATGTCATCATAAATTTTCATGTATGAAGGGCAAAGCTGTTCAGGTATTTTACAGCTGCCAAAATCCAACTCGATAAATGGCTGAATAAGCCTGTTTTGCGTGAATGTCATGTGCTCTATAATCCTTTATAATTCCTTGTTAAAAGAGGTATTTACTATGCTTTATTAAATAATAATAAACAAAAAATAAAAAAAGTCAATAAACATGTCCGATTTTTTCAATAAATAAAAAATTACATATGTATAATAAAGTTAAATTAAACGAAGCGATACACAAAGGCGTGTAACCAATCAGATGTGGTTACACGCCTTTTTTCTTTTCGTTTGATAAGCCTCGCGGGAGAACAGGATCCACTCTTTAAAGGCAGAATAAGAATATGAATTTAAGGGAGGAAAAAATTATGGAATTTTCACCGGTTAATACCGCGTGGGTGCTTATAGCGGCTGCGTTAGTATTTTTTATGCAGGCTGGTTTCGCAATATTGGAATCTGGTCTTACAAGAGCAAAAAATGCAGGTAACATTATTATGAAGAACCTTATGGACTTTTGTATAGGAACACCAATCTACTGGTTTGTCGGATTTGGTATTATGTTTGGTACAGGTTCACTGGTTGGCGGAATTGATTTATTTACAAGAGGAGATTATTCAGCAGTAACTCCTGACGGCGTTCCTTTTTACGCATTCTTTATTTTCCAGACAGTATTCTGTGCAACAGCAGCAACTATTGTTTCAGGTGCTATGGCTGAGAGAACAGATTTTAGGGCTTACTGCATTTACAGTGCAATAATTTCACTTATTGTTTATCCTGTATCAGGTCACTGGATATGGGGCGGCGGCTGGTTAGCTGATATGGGCTTCCATGATTTTGCCGGTTCATGTGCAGTACATATGGTAGGCGGATGTGCAGCACTTGTCGGTGCGATTGTTCTCGGACCTCGTATCGGTAAATATGATAAGAACGGAAAGCCAAGAGCTATTCCGGGTCATAACCTTACAATGGCAGCACTTGGTGTATTTATTCTCTGGTTCTGCTGGTTTGGTTTTAATGGTGGTTCGACAGTTGCAATGGAAGGAACTACAGTTGCAGCAGGTGGTGTAGGAGAGATTACAATGGGTGCTCTTGCAGGTTCGGTTTTCTCAACAACAAACCTTTGTGCAGCAGTTGCTACAATCGTTGCTATGATGTTTACATGGATTAAATATAAGAAACCTGATGTTTCTATGTCACTTAACGGTACACTTGCAGGACTTGTTATGGTAACAGCAAGTACAGACTGTATCGATATGTATGGTGCAGCAATTGAAGGTATAATTGCTGGTATTGCAGTTGTTGTTGGCATTGAATTTATTGATAAAGTATTAAAGATTGATGACCCGGTAGGTGCTGTAGGTGTTCATGGTGTTAATGGCTTTTTAGGTACACTTTGTGTAGGACTTTTCTCAACAGGCCAGAATGGTGTAGGAAAAGGTCTTTTCTATGGCGGTGGATTCACACAGCTTGGAATTCAGGTACTTGGTATTATCTGCGTTCTTGCATGGGTTGGTGTAATGATGACTATTACATTTACAATCTTAAAGCACACAGTTGGTTTAAGGGTTGAACCTGAAATTGAAATTGCCGGTCTTGACCAGGCTGAGCATGGTCTTGCTAGTGCATATGCAGGTTTTGAAATTTCTACATCTGAGCTTACATCTGACAGCGATTATGATGTAATTGGTTCTGAGAAGATGGAAGATTCAGTTCCGGCAGTAGTTAAATCTCTTGATGTTCCTGACGGAAAGAAGATTACAAAAGTTGAGATACTTATGAAGCAGGAAAGATTCGAGAAGTTAAAGAAAGCAATGAACGAAATCGGTGTAACAGGTATGACGGTTACACAGGTTCTTGGATGTGGTACACAGAAAGGTGCTCCTGAATATTATCGTGGTGTTCCTGTTGAAATGCAGCTTCTCCCTAAGATTCAGGTTGAGATGGTTATATCAAAAGTTCCTACGATGGATGTTATTAATGCAGCCAGACAGGCACTTTATACAGGACATATTGGTGATGGCAAGATATTCGTATATGATGTCGAAGATGTTGTCAAGGTACGTACCGGTGAATCGGGATATGATGCATTACAGGGTGCGGACGATTAATTAGCTGCTATATTGCGTTACTCCGGCAATATAGAATATATAACCTATAATACACAAAGACCGGCTGCAGTTTAACTGTGGCCGGTCTTTGGTTATGTATGATGGGAAATTATGCCTGTAAATACATTATGTTCTTGAACTATTATAAAAATGTGTGATAGAATAAACAAAAAATAAGGAGGTTAAATCCAATATGGCATTAAAACGTATTTCTGACAGTATTTTATATGTTGGAGCAGATGATAGAACAATAGATTTATTTGAAAATCAGTATCCTGTAAGCAATGGTGTTACTTATAACTCATATGTCATTAAAGACAGTAAAATTGCTGTTATGGATACAGTGGATGAAAGAGCGACAGACCAGTGGTTTGATAATCTTGAAGAAGCATTTGAGGGAAAGGCACCGGATTATCTTGTAGTGTCACATCTTGAACCTGATCATTCAGGAAATATTGAGCGATTCTTAAAAAAATACCCGGATACAATTGTCGTTGCGAATGCAAAAACATTTGCAATGCTTCCGCAGTTTATTGACATTGATGTACCGGAAGATAAAAGATTTGTTGCGGCAGAAGGAACAACACTTGCACTTGGAAAGCATGTTCTTACATTTGTGATGGCTCCAATGGTTCACTGGCCTGAAGTTATGGTGGAATATGAAAGTACAGAAAAAGTGCTTTTTTCGGCAGATGGTTTTGGAACATTTGGTGCATTGGGAGACAGGCTTAAAACATCAGAACTTGAAAATATGCCACAGAGCTGGGCAGATGAAGCAAGAAGATATTTTATTAATATCGTTGGAAAGTATGGTCCTTCAGTCCAGGGGCTTTTAAAGAAAGCATCTGCACTTGATATAAGTGTGATAGCACCTCTTCACGGACCTGTGATTGACAAGGATTTTGATTTTTACATTGATAAATATATGAGATGGTCATCATACCAGCCTGAAGAAAAAGGCACTGTGATAGCTTATTCGACACTTCATGGTAATACACGAAAAGCAGCATTAAAACTTGGAGATGATTTGAAAAAATTATCTGATGAACCGGTTGTTGTATACGATTTATCAAGAGATGATTGTGCAAAAGCAGTTGCAGACAGCTTCAGGTTTGATAAACTTGTACTGGCAGGAGTTACTTATGATGGCGGTCTGATGCCTTGCATGGAAGATTTCATTTATCATCTTAAAATGAAAAATTATCAGAACAGAAAGGCAGCCGTAATCGAAAATGGTTCATGGGGACCGGTTGCAGGCAAACTTATGACTGATGCACTTGCATCATTTAAAAATATGAATGTTTGTGAGACAAAAGTAACAATTAAGACAAGGTTGAATGCAAAAAATGAGTCTGAATTATCAGATTTGGCAAAATGGCTGCTGAATTAATTTTAAATTTTATATAAATTGCTAATATTTTAACAAGGCATTATTACTGAATTATGTATTTTAATTGATAATTTGGAATAATGCCTTTACTTTTTAGTCAATTGATACTAAAATAATAAATATCGGAGTGGTATGCACTCCACCAAATTCTTTATACGAAGTGAGGTATAAATTTATGGCAAGAAAAATGAAAACCATGGATGGTAATACAGCTGCTGCACACGTATCTTATGCGTTTACAGAAGTAGCTACAATCTATCCTATTACACCTTCTTCACCTATGGCTGATTATACAGATCAGTGGGCCACACAGGGAAGAAAAAACATTTTTGGCAACACAGTTAAACTTGTAGAACTTGAATCAGAGGGCGGTGCTTCAGGTGCTTTCCACGGTTCACTTGCTGCAGGTGCACTTACAACAACTTATACAGCATCGCAGGGTCTTCTTCTTATGATTCCTAACATGTATAAGGTTGCCGGCGAGTTATTACCTGGTGTTATTGATGTTTCTGCAAGAGCATTAGCATCACACGCATTATCAATTTTCGGTGATCATCAGGATATTTATGCCTGTCGTCAGACTGGTTTTGCTATGTTATGTAGCAACAGTGTACAGGAAGTTATGGACTTAGGAGCAGTTGCTCATCTTGCTGCAATTGAAGGCCGTGTACCATTCCTTCATTTCTTTGATGGCTTCCGTACATCTCATGAAATTCAGAAAGTTGAAGTATGGGATTATGAAGACTTAAAGGAAATGTGCGATATGGATGCAGTTGCTGCATTTAAGAAGAGAGCACTTAATCCAGAGCATCCTGTTCTTCATGGTTCAGCTCAGAACCCTGATATTTTCTTCCAGGTAAGAGAAGCTTGTAATCCATATTACGATGCAATACCTGATTTGGTTGAAAAGTACATGAACATGGTTAATGCTAAGATTGGCACAGATTATAAGCCATTTAACTATGTTGGTGCTCCAGATGCAGAAAAAGTTATCATTGCTATGGGTTCTGTATGCGAAACTATCGATGAGACAATTGATTATATGCTTGCTAAGGGCGAAAAAGTCGGTGCTATTAAAGTACATCTTTACAGACCATTTTCAGCTAAGCATCTCCTTGCAGTTATGCCTAAGTCAGTTAAGACAATCAGCGTAATTGACAGAACAAAGGAGCCTGGTTCAATCGGTGAGCCACTTTACCTTGATGTGGTTGCTGCATTAAAGGGAACAGAATTCGAGAGCGTTAAAGTCCTTAATGGTCGTTATGGTCTTGGTTCTAAGAATACAACTCCTGCTGATATCTTTGCTATTTTTGCAAATGAGGATAAGGCTGGATTTACAGTTGGTATCGTAGATGATGTTACTAATACATCACTTCCTCGTATAGAGACAGCTAACACAGCTCCTGCCGGAACAACTTCATGTAAGTTCTGGGGTCTTGGTGCTGATGGTACTGTAGGTGCTAACAAGAACTCTATTAAGATTATCGGTGATCATACTCCTATGTATGCTCAGGCATATTTTGATTATGATTCAAAGAAGTCAGGTGGTGTTACAACATCTCACCTTCGTTTTGGTAAGACTCCTATTAAGTCTACATACCTTATTGATAAGGCTGATTTTGTTGCATGTCACTGTCCTGCATACATGAATAAATATGACATGGTTCAGGATGTTAAGGATGGCGGTACATTCCTTCTTAACTGTGAATGGTCTCCGGAAGAAGTCGGAAATCATATTCCTGGACAGGCTAAGAGATATATGGCTGAACATAATGTTAAGTTCTATATCATTGATGGTATTAAGCTTGGTAAGGAAATTGGTCTTGGCGGACGTATCAATACTGTACTTCAGTCAGCATTCTTCAAACTTGCCAATATCATTCCTGAGGATGAAGCTATCCAGTATATGAAAGAGAAAGCTCTTGCTTCATATGCTAAGAAGGGTGATGATGTTGTTCAGATGAACTATCAGGCAATTGAAAGAGGTGCCAATGAAGTTGTTGAAGTACCAGTTCCGGCAGAATGGAAAGACTGCAAGGACGAGGTTCTTGGCGAACAGGCAGTTTCAGGTAAACCTGAAGTTCTTGATTTCGTAAATAACATTCAGAAGCCAATCAATGCCTGCCAGGGTGATAAACTTCCGGTTTCTACATTTAAGAATGTTATTGATGGTACATTTCCACAGGGAACAGCAGCTTATGAAAAGCGTGGTGTTGCAGTAGATGTTCCATGTTGGAATTCAGAAGGATGTCTTCAGTGTAACCAGTGTGCATATGTATGTCCTCATGCAGTAATCAGACCAGTTGTAATGAATGAGGAAGAAAAGAACAATGCACCTGCAGGCATGAAGGTTACACCTATGACTGGTATGCCTGGATACTACTTTACAATGACTGTATCTGTACTTGACTGTACAGGTTGTGGTTCATGTACAAATGTTTGTCCTGGTAATAACAGAAATGATGTATTAAAGATGGCTTCACTTGAAACTCAGATGGATGAGCAGAAGTTCTTTGAATATGGACTTACTGTTTCAGACAAGCCAGAAGTTCTTGAGAAGTTCAAGAAGGGTACAGTTAAGGGTTCACAGTTCGTTCAGCCATTACTTGAGTTCTCAGGTGCTTGTGCAGGATGTGGTGAGACACCTTATGCTAAGCTCATTACACAGATTTGTGGTGACAGAATGCTTATTGCCAATGCAACAGGTTGTTCATCAATCTGGGCCGGTTCATCTCCATCAACTCCATATACAGTAAATAAGGCTGGTAAGGGACCTGCTTGGGGCAACTCATTATTTGAAGATAATGCTGAGTTTGGTTTTGGTATGAAACTTGCTCAGGATGCTAACAGAGCAGCATTAAAGAATAAGCTTGATGAAATCCTTGCTTCAACAGATAATGCTGATGTTAAGGCAGCTATCGATGAGTACTATGCTACATATGAAGATGGCGAAGCTAATGCAAAGGCTACAGATAAACTCGTTGCAGCACTTGAAGCTTGTGGATGCGATAAGGCTCAGGAAATTCTTAAAGAAAAAGAATTCCTTTCAAAGAAGTCACAGTGGATATTCGGTGGTGACGGATGGGCTTATGATATCGGTTACGGTGGTGTCGACCATGTCTTGGCCAGCGGTAAAGATGTAAATATTCTGGTGGTAGATACCGAGGTTTATTCCAATACCGGAGGTCAGTCGTCTAAATCTACTCCTGCAGGTGCTGTTGCTAAATTTGCTGCCAGCGGTAAACGGGTGCGTAAAAAAGACCTGGGTATGATGGCGATGTCTTATGGTTATGTATATGTGGCACAGGTGGCCATGGGTGCCAACCAGGCTCAGTATATGAAGGCGATCAAGGAAGCAGAGGCTTATCCCGGACCTTCTTTGATCATCGCTTATGCTCCTTGTATCAATCATGGTCTGAAAGCCAGCATGGGGAAATCACAACAGGAAGAGAAGAAAGCTGTAGAATGTGGTTACTGGCAGTTGTACCGCTACAATCCGATGCTTGAAATAGAAGGGAAGAACCCGTTCCAGTTAGATTCTAAAGAACCCGACTATACAAAATTCCGTGAATTCCTGATGGGAGAGGTGCGTTTCAACTCCCTGATGAAAGCTACTCCGGAAGAAGCAGAACGGTTGTTCCAGGCAACGGAAAACGATGCGAAATGGAAACTGAACGGCTACAAACGTTTGGCTGCTATGGAATACGGTAAGTAAATCCGGGCGAGCCTGTTTATAAGAAAGAGGTGTTGGAATCGACAAGTCGATT
>OJMG01002742.1_pt1 | contig 14452 bp, 26 predicted proteins | sample 1597141 | NCBI WGS metagenome assembly OJMG01 (sample SAMEA2452119, study PRJEB22498) | human gut metagenome | biome: human feces; feature: human gut; material: feces | place: Australia | collected 2012 | reverse complement strand
CATCGCTTAATGCGATGGTTCTTTTGAGCGGCGCAAAGCTGCCGCTCCGCCGTGTACTCGGCGAACATCAGGTAATCATCTGGGAGGAAAAAAAGGATGAGCCGGAAGTCGCAGAAAACAAATCCGAATAAAGTGCTCTGTACGGAGGCGGATGTCCGGCGCGCCTGCAAAAAAACGTTCGACGACACGACCGACTACATCCTCACCATGATGGCGTGGTGTCTGGTGGACGATATGGGTGTCTCGGATGAATTTCTCCACATTCTCTCCCGGCGCTTCGCCTCCATCAACGAGAGCGTCGTTTCCGGCAACCTGCGCCTTGCCGAAGTGAAACAGGCGCTCAAGGACGAGCACGACTGGGAGGTCGAAACGACCTCCCACATTCGGGAGGACTCCCCATGCTGAACCAGTATGTTCTGCAGGGGCGGCTCTGTTCCCTGCCGAAAGAAAAGCTCGACATCGACGGTCGGGACTATGTGACATTTGACCTGGCGATCCCGCGCAACCGCCGGTACATGGGCGTTTTGTATACAGACTTCATCCAGTGCCGGGCAAAGGGGCGCGTAGCGGAGCTCGTGCTGTCCTCCGTCCAGCCGGGGCAGGAGATCATTGTGCAGGGAAGTCTCCGCAGCCGCTGCCAGAAGCGCGCGGATGGGTCGCGTCTCCGCTCGGAGCAGTATCTCCATGTCGAGCACGTTTTCTTCTCCCGCCCCAAGACGACCGCCGAAACAGACGCCGAGCGCAGCACAGAAGAAGCCATTGAAGTCCCGGAATCCGTGGACGGCATAGACGAATCGGGATTTTTCCCAGAAAACGAAGTATTGGAGGATACAACAAATGAGTGAACCCAAAATGCCGCGCACCATCGCGGTAGATTTCGACAACACCCTGTTTGAAACCGACTGGCCGGATATCAAAAAGCCCATCTGGCCGACGATCAACGCCGCCAGAACCGCCAAAGAAGAGGGAGCGGAACTGATTCTCTGGACGACGCGCGAAGGCGGACACCTGACCGCCGCCCTCGAAGCGTGTGAAAATGTTGGTCTGACCTTTGACGCTGTAAACGACAACACGGAGACCATGAAAAAACTCTGGGGCAACGACCCGCGCAAGGTCGGCGCCACAGAGTATTGGGACGACAGAGCCGTGAAGCTTATGCGCGACGCCCCGCAGCTTCCGCCCAACGCAAAGCCCCAGCAGAAAAACAATGTTGTCAGCCACCCGGAGCACTACACGCAGGGAGGCATCGAGTGCATCGACGCGATCCGCGCAAGCCTCGGCGACAAGGAGTTCGCCGACTACTGCAAAGGAAACATCATCAAGTATCTGTGGCGTTACCGGCTCAAGAACGGCACGGAGGATCTGCGCAAAGCGGCGGTATATCTCGATTGGATGATCGAGGTGGAAGAGAAAGCAGCTGCGGAATGTGCCACCTGACGGACCACGCCGTGCAGCGGACAAAGGAGCGCGTCGGTCTCCCGAAGCGCTCCGCCGAAAAGAACGCGCAGAAAGCGCTCGAAAACGGCATCCGCCACTGCGAAACAAAAGGCAGCCTGAACCGCTACATAACCTCGCTGTATTGGAAGCATAAGACCGCCAACAACATCCGCGTATACTGCAACAACGTATACATTTTCAATAACGACGTACTCATAACCGTGTTCCCTCTCCCGCAGAAATACCGGAGCACGGCACAAAAAATCCAAAGAAAGGAACGATCTAAATGGGCTGGGACGCATTGATTTACGAAGCGATACTCCGCGTAGAGAAATTGTTGCAGGAAATTCTCACGGAAGTAAGGGGCCGAAACAATGGATAAATACATGAAAAAGAGCGACGTGATCGCCTACATCCGCAAGGAAGCGAAAGAAGCACAAAGCGCGTTTGAAGAGCTGGGCGGTGAAAGCGGAATAATTGCCGAAGCCTTTGAAGATTTGGCAAACGAGCTTGAAGATTTCCCCGCCACCGACGTTGCGCCTGCGCGACACGGAAAATGGGTGGCCTTTCACGCAGAGTTTGCAGGAGATATTCAGTACTGCTCTGCTTGCGAAATCGGTTTTGCTGACCGAACGTCCTACTGCCCTCATTGCGGTGCGGTTATGGACGGATGGAGAGTGGAGGGTAAAGAAAATGATTGATATCCACCAGACAATCAAGGCAGGAGCAGAAAGCATCTGCCCAAGATGCAATCATTATCTCGTTTGTCGAGCGACTGGTAATCAACCTTGTGCAGAGTGCAACCAATATGCGCCAGTTGCACAGCACGGGAAATGGGTGTCGCTTGTCGTAAAACGGGAAGATTGGAAGGGCGTTTTACACGATTTTTATCAGCCCTATAGTTGCTCAATTTGTCTTGCGCCCAACACATTTATGGGAGAAAGCGCGTTCTGTCCCCATTGCGGGGCGAAGATGGCAGGTGCGGAAAATGAGTGATATTCGTGAATGCCGATTCTGCGACTATAGCGACGGGAAACGCTGCCTTGGCGGTTTGATCCGATGCACTCGCTTCTCTCGATGGGTAAAGCCGCACGATCGGCCAAAATGCTACGCAGATTTTTTTATAGCCTGGCTACAGAAAAGATGGCCGTGTCGAGACAAGGAGGACGCGGAATGAAAATCTACAGCATTACGGTAGACGCCATGCCAAAATCCTGCGGCGACTGTCCGCTGTGTGGGTATACAAACGATGACTTCCCTGTCTGCTACGGCGTTGCAGATAAACAAATCTGGCGCATTGAGGGAAATCCCTGCGATATGCAGTACAGGCGCAGCGATTGCCCGCTTATTGCGGTCGGAGGGCTCGGATGAAGGCAAAAAGCTACAAGCTGAAATACGTCCCGACCGTGCAGCAGCTTCGGGACGCGGGATTCCTGCCCGGCGGAGCATGGATACATGCAGAGGCGTTTATGTTTGCTACGCGGTGCTTTGATCTACCAAAAACAAACTGTGAGCTTTCCGTGTCGATCTGCTTCAAGACGGATCTCGCCGACTGGGACGATTGGAACAACGTTCTGGTACTCGATGAAGACTGGGGGCAACCCTATACGTCGTTCTATCTGGAAAACTATAAAAAGGACATTACCGACTTTCCATTTTTGGAATATTGCATACAGCAGTACAATGAATTTCTGGATAGTTTCGACTTTCTGGAAGAAGTAAAGGAGGAAGACAATGGTAGTATCTGACGTAGCCAGCCTGGTACAGTGGGAGGACGCCAAGATCCACATTTTGCTTCGACCGGAGTATGCGATGTTGAATCTTACCTGCAGTGAAGCTGAAGAAGGCGTGTTGCTGAACATTTATTCTTATTTTATTCGTGAACATCTCCGAAAAAGAAGGGAAGGAAAAGAATGAGTGATTTTATCGAAGTACACCGAGTGTACCGCACCGGTGATGAAGCGGAAACCTATTTGCTGAATTGCAACCAGATAAGATGGGTTGAGCGCGAAAAAAACGGATGCCGGATAGCGGTTTTCACCCCAGACACTATGTTTGGATGTATAAAGGTAACGGATAGCTACGAAGAAATTCGCCGTGCCTTGTGGGGAGGTTAACGATGGGACAGCACAAAACGAATCCCACGGTCATAGCCGCCAAGCGCGGGGAAATCCAGCCAAAACCGAAGCCCATGTCCAAGTGCAAGGCAGAGCGGCTTCTTCTGCAGGAAGCCGCGCGGAAAATGATCTCGCCGCAGCTTCGTGCGGCAATAGGCGCAGGATGGAAACACTATGAGCTATAAAAAATCTGGGGAAAACCGCCGTTTCGGTCTCATCCGCTGCCCGTACTGCGGGCAGGAATTTTGGAAAAACTCGCCCAATAAACAGTACTGCTGCGATCAGCATGGCGTGCTGTACCGAAAGAAACAAGCAAAAGAGGCTTTTGCCGAGAGAGCGGCAAAAAAGCCGGCTGAATCCATCGCGGACATATCCAAAAAGGCCCGCGCCGCCGGTCTGACCTACGGGCAGTATATGGCCGCGCGAGCCGTCGGGAGGCTTTGATATGCCCGATGCGCTGTACTTAGCCCTCGCTACGGCGATCGTATCGGTGGATATTGCGCTTTTGTTAGAAGCGATCGCCATTCTCCATTACCTCATCAAGCAGAAAAAGAACAGGAGAAAAGAAAATGATAAAGATCGAGAACGTTGAAACCTGCGGCTGGGAAGCCGCGATCCGTGGTATGCGGAATCCGAAGAACAGCTGGGCAAAGAGCGACAGCCACAAATGCCCGTGCGCAGATTGGGACGGCGATTGCCCTATGGTTATGAACGATAACGAACCGGCCAAGGGCTGCGATCCGGATAAATATCGTTTCTGCGTCGGCGAAAATGATTTCCATCTGATGCAGGCTCTTGCCAACTCCGGCCCAGACGACGGGAAGTTTCTGCGCATGATCCATGTGCAGCTCGACGTGACCGCGCCGTTGTATTGGTGGAAGGAGGCCGATCAGTACAAGGTCGGCACGGTGACGGACTCGTGCAGCACGATGCACAAGATCCACGCGAAGGAATTTGAGCTGGATGATTTCAGCCATGAACATATTATCAATTCCGTTAGCATGGGGGCTCAGGAGATTGAGGTTCGCATAAGCCCAATGCAGGCGCTTTTAACAACAATCGAATGTTTGAACTCCTATCGGGAATTATATCTCGAAACAAAAGACAAAAAGTACTGGTGGCAGCTCATCCAGCTCCTGCCGTCCAGCTACAACCAGCGCCGGACGTGGGACCTGAACTACGCAGTGCTGCGCAACATCTACCACGCCCGCCGGAACCACAAGCTCGACGAGTGGCGCGAGCTGTGCGCATGGATCGAGACCTTGCCTTATTCGGAACTGATTACAGGGAAAGGGGAACCCACCGGTGATTAAGCAGAAAAATCAGGTGCTGTTGAAAACCTACCGCATCACGATCACGGCGGACGACAATTCGGAGCCGGCCGCCTATATCGTCGCCTCCGCCGCTTCCAAGCGGGACGCGATGCATAAAGCGCTGGATCTGGTCGCCCGCCGCTGCGCGGGTCCGTGTCCATACGCTGATCCCGACGACTGATGCAGGGAAAGAGAAAAGACCGCCAATAAGCGGTCTTTCTCGGCTGAAGATGTTTTCGGGGATAAAATCACCTTTCCCCCACAAGTGGGGGAAACCAAGCTCAGCGAGATACTGTTCGACTCGCTTCCAGCGAACAACCTCGTTGCCACAAGTGGAAACAGGTAAAGTCATCAAAGGATGCCCCGTTTCAGGGCACCCTTTCAGCTCGCCGAAGATCGCCCCAAAATTGGGGAGATCATCTACCAAAGGGGTTTCCCCACTTTTTGGGAAACCCCGCAAGATGCAAAAAGTTTTAAAAAGCGCTTGACATTTCGGGCTACAAAATATAATATGGTTTTGGGCTACAAAAGGAGGTGCAAAAATGCCTGAAAAAAAGGTGGGCCGCCCAACAGACAATCCCAAAACCCTCGCTCTTCATGTGCGTCTGGACAAGGAGTGCGCGGACATTCTTCAGCGCTATGTTGAAAAAGAAAATGTAACGCGAGTAGAAGCTGTCCGTCGAGGGATTAAAAAACTGAAAGGCGACTTATAAAATAGAGCGCTGGTTCCCTTCCACAAGCACCAACGCCCTGTTTGAACACCCGGAGCAATCTCCATGGTAAATCTATGCTACCACAAGAGAGCGCTCCCGTCAACTTGAAGCGAACGAGGTTGTTCGTTCACAACATCTTAAATATAGGAGCGTTTGATTATGTCTGATTCCCTGCGCGTATTCAAAAGCGAAAAGTTTGGCACCATTCGAACAATCACCGAGAACGGAAAAACCCTTTTCTGCGGCACTGACATAGCTCAATCTTTGGGCTATACAAATCCAAGGAAGGCAGTCCGCGACCACTGTAAGGGAGGAACGAAACGTTCCATAGGGGTACCAACGGGCCGAAGAGCGGATGGAACGCCCGCTATGCAGTCGGTTGAAATGACTTTCATCCCGGAGGGCGACGTTTACCGTCTCGCGGCAAAGTCGCAGCTTCCCGGTGCAGATGAATTTGAGAGCTGGATCTTCGACGAAGTCCTTGTTACGATCAATCACACAGGCGGCTTTGTTGCCACAGAAGAATTTTTCGTGAACAGTTACTTCCCCAATGCTGACGAGCGCACGAAGCAGTTCCTGATTGCGTCTCTGAACGAAACAAAGAAACTCAACGCAAAAATCGCCGCCGATGCCCCGAAAGTTCTCTTTGCGGATTCCGTCAGTGCCAGCGAGGACGGCATTCTGATCCGCGATCTGGCAAAACTTCTCCAACAGAACGGGATCAACATCGGTGAGAAGCGTCTGTTTGTGTGGCTGCGAGAGCACGGGTATCTTATCAAGAAAGGCTCTGACCGCAACATGCCGACACAGTACAGCATGGAGCGCGGTCTGTTCCGCATCGTTGAATCTACGCGCACATCGCCCGATCATCCCCCGAAGATTTTCCGTACCCCGCGTGTCACCGGAAAGGGCCAGCAGTATTTCCTTGACAAGTTTCTGAGAGGTGAAGCGGCATGAGCGAATCCGCTTCCCTTTTCCTCCAAGCCCAGCGCGATCAGCGCACGTTCCACCGCGCCGCAGGGCTTCTTCAGATGCTCTCCGACCTGATCTTCTACACGCTCGACGATCTCGACCATCCTCTCGACCCGGAAGACGCAAAGCGCGTCTGCGAATACTGCGAAACGACCGTCAGTTATCTTTCGGAAGACATGGCCGCGCGGGAAAAGGAGATCGTCGCGCTCTCGTTCGGCGGCTCCGAGGAAAATTTTTCTTCCGGCGGCGGTTGCAAAACGCCTGTCTGCCCGGCATATAAAGCATAAAGCAAAAGGAGGTCACGAAGATGTTTGAAAATTACGATGAGGTTGTCAGAATGTTCACCGCGCAGATGCGTCGCAACGAGTGGACGGAGGCGTCCATCGAAGCCTACACCGGCACGTTCCGCCGCTTCCGCGAGAGCATGGAGAAGAACGGCTTCTCTGAGTTCTGCCCGCAGTCGGTCGTCGCGTTCGTAGAGGACGGCAGCTGGTCCATCGTGACAACGGATCTGTACCTGACGCATCTTCGTGCGCTCTCCAAGTACGGTGTGTCCATCCGCATCTTCAGCGAAAATGCCGTGCCGGATGAGCTCCGTCCTCCCAAGCGCAAGCTCGCCGCAGCGCATAAGAAGGAATATTCCCACATCCTGGACGAGCAGCAGATCACGGCGCTTCTCAACGCCGAAGAGCCGGTGTATACCCGCAAGCCGCATACATGGCTTCGTGAGAAGGCCGAAGTTACGCTGCTCTTCCAGAGCGGTCTCCGCAACTCTGAGCTGCGCGCGCTCACTCCCGCCGACCTCTTCTGGGATAAGAAGGCCCTGTACGCCCGCGTAACGAAGGGAGATAAGCCCCGCGTAGTCCCGTTCCCCTCCGCTTCGCAGGAGGCTGTCAGAGCGTATCTGAGCTCCGGTATTCGCCCGGCGGACGCGGGGGACACCGAGCCGCTGTTCGGCTGCTGTGACCGTCTCACAGGCGCGTGGAAGAGCTTGGAGCGTCAGCAGCTCTCCACGCTTATCAAGAACTATACCGCGTCCATTCTCGGCGAAGAAGCCTCCTGCCGTACCCACGCCATGCGCCACGCCTCCGCGTCGTTCCTGCTCGAAAAGGGTGCGCCCATCGAGAGCATTTCCGAAATCCTCGGTCATGCTCAGCCGTCTACGACGCGCATTTACGCGCAGCGCCTCACCAAGACAGCCCTTGCGGAAACGTTCAGCGATATCCTTGACGCACCGGTTGCGCAGAGCGCTCTGCACGCCGTCTGACGCAGTTTTTAACGGAGGTAATGTCCATGTACTACTTCGACCACGCCGCATCCACACCGACGTTGGAATGCGCCTTAGCGGCTTTTCTGCGGGCGCCAAAAGGAAACCCGGACAGCGCGCACGCCGCAGGGCGAGCCGCAAAGAAGTCTTTGGAGGAATCCCGCGAAATCGTCGCCGCTTGTATTGGTGCAGAGCCGGAAGAGATTTATTTCTGTTCCGGCGGCACAGAGGCGAACAATCTTGTGATCCACACTATGCTCAGGCACGGCGCCGTACTTTACGGCAATACATCCCATGCCTCTGTCTGGAACATCCCGCAGTATGCCGTGAACCGCCCGGCGTTGGGGATTTCCGTTCCCTATGTGAACAACGAAACTGGGGAAGTCCTTTCCAGAAAACGCATCGCCGGGTATCACGCAGAGTATCCGCTCCTGCACCTGGACGGTGTAGCCGCTGTCGGTCAGATCAACGTATTTGTAAGAAGATTCGATTGCGACTATCTGACCGCCGCAGGGCATAAATTCGGCGCTCCGCAGGGCATTGGGTTTATCTATGCCAGGAAAAATTCTCCGCCGATCTCTCCGCTTTTCCATGGCGGCGGACAGGAAAACAGCGCCCGTCCCGGAACGCCGTCCGTGGCTCTTGCCGCGGCTATGGCCGCCGCGCTCCAATACCGCGTAGAAAACATGCGCATGAATCTTGAACGGATGTATTCGGTCCGTGACTACATTATTGACAATGCGCCGTCAATAGAAGGATGCCATATAAACGTGGAAGACTTTGGTTGGGATATTGTTCCGCATATTATCTCCATCCGGTTCGACGGTATCCCGTCCGCGCAGATCCTCCCCCTGCTCGATGCGCAGGGTGTCTGCTGTTCTGCCGGCAGCGCGTGTTCCGCCGGCAGCCGGGAGCCGTCCCGTGTGCTTATAGCCAGCGGATTGTCGGAAAAAGAGGCGCTGGAGACCGTGCGTATCTCTATCTGCCCGGAGACAACGCAGCACGATGCGGAGATCCTGCTTTCCGCGCTGAAAAACGCCGTGGAAAAACTCAGAGGGGTGTAAATAAGCTGGGAAAAATCAAAGACCTTTCTGGGCAGAAATTTGGGCGTCTTAAAGCAGATCATATCGACGCGCAGTTAAGCGGCAGACGGATGGTTTGGGTTTGCGAATGCGATTGCGGAAACACAATTAGCGTCCCCGGCATTTTATTGACCACAGGAGGCACGCAAAGTTGTGGATGCTTGCAAAGAGAGATACTTGTCAAAAGAAATTCCACACACGGAGAATCGAAAACGCGGCTGTACAGAGTGTGGAAGGGAATGCATTCTCGTTGCAACAATCCGCACCACAAAAGTTATAAAAACTATGGCGGTCGCGGAATAAAGGTTTGCAGGGAATGGAGTGATTTTGCGTGCTTTGAGCAATGGGCAAAAGATAGCGGGTACGACGAAGATGCCGCTTATGGCGACTGCACTTTAGATCGCTTAGATGTTGATGCGGACTATTCACCACAAAATTGTCGCTGGGCCGACGCGGAAACGCAGGCGAACAACACGCGACTTGTCAAAAAAATCACATACAACGGTTTGACGAAAACTGCTGGTGAATGGGCGAAAGAGACCGGGATAAACAAGGGCGCCCTCATTGCTCGCATTGACAAGCAGCATTGGAGCGTCGAAAAAGCGTTAACAACACCGGTAAGAATAAGAAAATGTAGAAAAGCGGGGAGCTGACAAGCTCCCCGCTTTTACATTTACATTGAGACAACGATTTCTTTTCGTTTGCCCGCAAGCGCAATGGTTTGAATTGCATGGCTCGTTGGCAGCATCATGGAACGTGCGGCATAAGAACCATACGCGAGCCAGCTCGTCGTGGACACCACCTTGAACGGGCGCATAGACACCGTATTGTTATACGGGTTTATCTTGATCTTGCTCGGCTGCGTAACGAACGGCTTGTGCGTGTGCCCTACAATGAGGCAGTCCATTCCGTCGATGACGTAGCCGAAGCGCTCGTTGCGGTTCACCGCCGCGCCGGTATAAATGCCGCCTCCGGCGCCGTGCGTGGCCACAATGGTATACGTTGGGTTTGTCAGCCCGTCGGCTCTCGCTTTCCCCATCTGGATCTTGATGAACGCGATGTTCTCGCGGTACAGGTGCTCCAGATCGAGCTTGCACATGATATCGTAGCTCGGATCGTCATCCGCGTCCTTCAGACTGCGCCGCTCGTGGTTCCCGCTCACGCTGGCAAGAATACGGTCGCGCAGCGGCATAAGCATCTGCGTCATCATCTTTTTCTGCTCGCGGGGACGCATCGTCTCTTCAAAAACGTTGGATACGCTGTTGCGCGTGGCGTTGTTGATAAGATCGCCAACAAGGATAATACGGACACCGGGATCGGAAAGGACGCTCTCGCAGAAGGACGCCCATTCCTTCTCCATGTGTTCAGCAGCACCCAAATGTACGTCGCTGATGGGAATGATTGTCAGATCCGGCCGGTCTTCAAACCGGTGTACGACCATCTCAAAATCCGGAAGCATAAATCCGTCGCTCCTTATGTCGTTTCGTCTGCGTGTCAGGGAAGCAGCCGGTTCACCTCGTCCTGCACGGCCTTAATGAACCATGCGGCGAGCGCGTCCTTGCGAGCCTGTCCGTTGCCCCACTTTCCGGCGATGACCTCGCGGGCCTTTGCCGTGATGAACGGGTCAACCGTCGTCTCCACGGCGGGCTTCTCGGGTTCCGGCTGCGGCGTCGGTGCCGGTGCCGGTTCAGGTGCGGGCTGCGGCTCTGCGCCGTCCGCCTTACTCGCAAAGTCGGGGCAGCCATAGCCACGGATGAAGCGGTCATTCACAGCAAGCACACGCTTGTTCACGGCGTTGGCGTTGTTGCCCTCAATGATGGTCATGTTCTTGCCGTCACAGTCGAGCACGATGCCCACATGGTCGGGGTGGCCGATGTTGTCGGTAGTGGCGTAGTTCGTTGCGCTGTCCTGCCAGTCGTAAAAAACGACATCGGCAGGAGATGGGACGTAAGCATCATCCTCCACCCAGCGGCCCAGCTCCTGATAGAGCCGCACCATGCCCGGGCAGCCGCACTCGGTCGGCATGATGTCGCGCAGGCCGAGCTGTAGGGAGACCGTGGACACGAACGCCGCGCACCAAAAATCGGTGACTTTCATTTTCCAGCCGCGGGGCAGCGGGCGCTGCGCATTGTAAATTGCCAACATCTCGAGATGCTTTGCAGTGTTCTCGCGCGTCCCCAGCCACGCAAGAGCGGTGGACACGACTTTCTGTCGAAGTTCTTTTTCTGTCATTTCCATGTTCCTCCTTATGGATTGGCCTTGACAAGGGCTTCTTTTGCCGTTCCGTTGACATTCAGCAGAACGCGCGTCACTTGTTTCGCCGCGACGTTCACGTTCAAATACAGAACATCACCGAACAACGCAGGCGCGGTAAAGGTCGCGGTTTGGACGGCAACCGCGGCGCCCACGCCGCCGACCTTGACTGTGATATTTACACCCTCTCCGGCTTCGCCGACGAAATAGAACGTTGTCGTTCCTTTTGATACGTCGAAGGATGTATCCTCTGTGCCGGTGACGCCGCCGATATCGCACCGGAGCGTCCACTTGTCCGGGGGGTAATAAGTGCCGTAGCTGCCGTTGCCGCTCGTAAGCTCTGCTTTGACAGCAAATTGTCTGCCGTTCAGTCGTGCGATATGAAGCGTTCCGGAAAGGCTCCAATGGTTCGCTCTTCCATCAACGCTCTTTTCCTGCTCCCAAGCGCTGCCGCTCGGGAGCTCCGGCGCTGTGGTGCTCCATGCCATTCCGTTCACCTCACACAGAATACTGTAGGTATATGTCGCCCGGCTGCCACTCGGCAGGCGGTGTTTCGCTCGTCCCGGTGTAGATGTGCCGCACCTGATCGGCGGCAAGGCCGAACTTGGTGTAGGGGATGTCGTCGGCAAGCTGACCCGCGCCGACCGTCTTGTCCGCGATCTTCTCCGCTGTAACAGCCTTGCCTCCGAGATTCGCTGTGCCTACCGCACCGTTGGCGTTGGACAGCACTCCAAGATTTTCCCGCGCCGCCTCCGCCGTCGTTGCGCCCGTGCCGCCGTTTGCCACGCTGATGGGGTAATCCACCGCCGTTTTCACAACAAAAACGTAAGTGGAGTTGTCCGAAAGCGTGGCGGTGTACTCCATACCATCGGCAGTCTCGCCGGTTTTGGCAAAGCTCCGGATGCCGACCGTCGCCGCCACCCAGTATGTCTGCCAGGTGGGCGAAACGCCCGGTTCGATATTCGAGCAGCCCCGCTTACACAGATAGGAACCGCCGTTGTGCGTGACAAGATTCAGCGGCGCGTAAGACGCCGCCGCGCTGTACGCGCCCTTGCTGACTATCGCAGCCTGTCCGAGATTAACTGTTGCCATGTTCGTTTCTCCTTGTACATTTAAACACTCGCCGAAACGATACCTGTCTCGGCATCAAGTGACATGACGGCAATGTTGAAATTGCCCGCCGCCGTTTGGATAAGGCCGCCATCGTCGCTGAGCGACAGAACGGAACCTTCCGTATATGGGTCAAAGTGGCTCCAGAGAAGCGCCCCCGTTTCGATATCGATATCCAGCATCGTATATATCACGCGGTCGTCGATGACCGGGGCGATTTTCCGGATGAGCGTCGCCATGCCGTCGAGCATCGTCCCGCTCGGCACCGCGACGCCCTGTTCCTCTATGGCAGCCGCTATGTCTGCCTTGGCGCTGTTTATCCGGTCGATTTGTGAAGGAATACCGGGCATTGGCTTCCCCTCCTTCGCTTAAATGGCCGCCAGCGCCTTTTCGATGTCGTCCGTCAGAGATACCGTTCCGCTGCCGGAATGCTTTCCGGCCGGTATGGTATAACTCGTAACGGTCAGTCCGTCGATGGTCGCCGTGACCGTTCCCTGATCCGGCATCGTGCCTTCGACCTCCACGGCGTTCCCGTTGGCGTCAAGGGAAATGGCCGTTTCCCCTGCAAGGATGTCTCCGGCCTCCGCCGTTGCGTTGGAGGCGTCGCCGAATTTTGCGGGAATAGCTTCCACAGTGAACTTGCTGATTACCTTGCCCGCCGTCGGCGTCATGGTCTGCGCCGTTGTTTTCGGTGTGGCGGTCTTTTCTTCCAGAACAATGCTCACCTTGCCGGAGCCGGAATGGTTGCCTTTTGGGATGGTGTAAGACTGCTTCCCCGTAGTAGCATCCAGCGTGGCCGTCACCGTTCCGTTTTCCGGCAGAGTACCGGCGATGGTCTTGCCCGTCGCGTCAACGATGATCTTGTTGACGAGAACGTCCGCCGCCGTCGCGGTAACGCCGCTCACGTTCTGGTACGCATCCGGTATGGGCTTTACCGTCACGGACGACAGGCCGTATTTACCGGCGTCCGGCGTAACGCTCTGCTGGCTTTTTGTCGGAGTGATCTCCTTCGCCTGAAGCACATAGTTGCCGCCACCTGCCACGCCGAGGACCGTTCCGGAACCGTTGTGGTATCCGGCAGGGATCGTGTAGCTGTCGCCCTCCTTGACTTCGGCGGACACGGCGCCGTTGTTCACAATGCCCGCGATCGCCGTGGCCAGCTTGTCCAGCGTATCGGCCGACAGCGCAAGCCCAAGGTCGATCAGTTTGTCGCGGATCGTGTTGCGTGCGGTCTGTATTCTGGTGATTTCCGTGGATGTGGACACGTTGTTCCCTCCTTATATTTCCGCAAGCAGCGCGTTGATGTTCCCTATGGATTCGCTGACCGCTGCCGATGTGATGGGGTGTTCGTTGCCTTCCTCCGGTGTCTGCGCCTTCACGAGGCTCACAACGCCGTTCTCTGTGGAGAAATCGTCGCTGAACGTGAGATCCGTATCGATGCCGGGGTTCGGCTTGGGATCGTCGGGGTTCTCCGGATTATCGGGGCTCGGCGCCGTGCCGGAAATGACGTCGGCAACAGTCGTTATCTGCGGATAGTCGTTCACGCTTACCGCGTTGATCGTCATTGTCCCCTGCTGTCCGAGCGGACGGGTGAACCCCTGTACAACGAACCGCTCCGCGGGGTGTCCCTGCTTGTCGTTGCGCACCACCGTCACGATCTCGTTTTCCACAATGTGGAACATCTGTGTCGAGGTGATCGCCACCTCTTTCGTGAGCGCCGTGGTTCGCTTCAGTTTCCACTCTGCATAATCGCGGCATATCTCGTCCGAATAGTAGTTCGGCATTTCTAGCCGCTGCGTCTTGAGCCCGATGCGGCTGATGCAGGTATCGGAGGCAGGGTCGCGGTTCTGTACCCGCGCCCGCGCCGTCCGTCCCTCGTCAGATGTCGCCCCGGCTACAATGATGTCGTTGTAGACTTCCGTGTTCCGGAATGTATACTCCGCGCCGAGAAACTGCTTTTCCGCGTCGGTGAAGTTCCACAGCACCGGCTTCGTAGCGTCGGCGATATCGTCCTGCGATGGGTCAACGATGAGCCTTCCGATATGGTTATATCCCACCCACGCCGCCAGCATCTCGCACAGCCCAAGAACCACGTCTGCAAGCGTTTCATTGTCTGCGGAAAGGTATGTATATGGCGTCGTCGTAAGCGGCCACAGCGTGCCGTCTGAGAGCGTCTGCGTCATGTGGT
>OJMG01002734.1_pt1 | contig 14499 bp, 10 predicted proteins | sample 1597141 | NCBI WGS metagenome assembly OJMG01 (sample SAMEA2452119, study PRJEB22498) | human gut metagenome | biome: human feces; feature: human gut; material: feces | place: Australia | collected 2012 | reverse complement strand
AATAGTAAATGATGATCAGAATTTCAAAAATATATGAGTGAAGAAGAAGATAAAAAGAAAATACAAAATAGTTTGCTTTCAGAGGCTAAAGAAGAAGGTATATCACAAGGTATATCTCAAGGTTATACATCAGGTATTAATGATGGTATAAAGCAAACTGCTAAAAACTTATTATCAATGAATATGCCTATAGAAGATATATCAAAAGCAACAGGCTTATCAATTGAAGAAATTAAGAAAATATCTAATGACAATTAGGTGTTTTTCTTTATAAAATTAGTTATATATTTAATTATAAATGTAAGAAAAAGAAAAAAATTTGATTATAGTATTTAATAAGAAAAATATAGAACATATTATACAATTTTATGATACATATAGTTTAGAAATTATAAATTTTTTTACAAGTTAAGTGAGAAAAATTATATTTTTCTTTCTTTTTTTCTTTATAGAAACTAAAAAAATTGATATAATGAATATGGAAGTAAGGGTGGTAATAATGAATAGTAAATTAGAATTATTTTTAAATAAAATAAATTTACCAAAAGAAGAATATAATTATTTTAATGAAGGTAAAATTTTAAAAATAAAATCAACAAAAGATAAATTAAATTGGGATTTTATAATTGAAACTAAAGAATTATTACCAATAAAAATCTTAGAATATTTAGATGAAAATATAAAAAAAGGTTTCCCTAATCTAAATACAGTAACATATGAAATAGTACCTAAAACAGTTAATAAGTCATTAATAAATAGTTATTTTAATTATATAATTAATAAACTATCTTTAGGTAAAGCAGTTTCAATGATTTTTTATGGAAAAGAAATAAAGGCTACTACTAATGGAATGGTTATAACAGCGTCAAATAAAGCAGAAGAAAATATGATAAATAGTAGATTAAATGAAATAATTAATACATATCATAAAATTGGTTTTGGAAGTCTAAATTTAAAAATAGAATTATTAGATGGCGGAAATGAATTAAAAGAAGAAATAAAAAAAGAATTAGAAGAAGAAGTAAAAGAAGCAAGCAAAGAAGCTACTGAATTTTTAAACAAACCAAAAGAAAAACCAAGAGAAAGAATGCAGATGGTATCTACTAAGAAAGATCCAGAAAGTAGTGCGATTATAGGATTTGAAAATATGAGTGATCCAGTTTCTGTACAAACTATAACTGGTGAAATGAATGATGTAACAATTGAAGGATACATATTTGGTAAAGAATTATTTGAGTCAACAAAAAGTGTATTTAAAATTATAACTTTAAAAGTATCAGATTTATCAGATAGTATTTTAGTAAAAATATTCTTTAGAAATGAAGAAGATTTTAACAGAATAAATGGCGAATTAAATGAAAATTCTTGGTATAAAATAAATGGTAGAGTATCATTTGATACATTCGCAAATGATTATGTATTAAGTGCTAGAAATATTGTTCCTATTGAAAGTAAATTTAAAGAAGAAAAAGATACTGAAGAAGAAAAAAGAGTAGAACTACATGCACATACTATTATGAGTCAAATGGATGGAGTAGTTTCAGTAGAAGACTTAATAAAACAAGCAAAAAAATGGGGACATAGAGGAATAGCTGTTACAGACCATGATGGAGTACAAGCATTCCCAAATGCATTTAACTTAGTAAGAGGAATGAATAAAGATTTAAAAGAAGGAGAAGAACCTTTTAAAGTAATATATGGGTGCGAACTTGTTATGGTTGATGACAATATTGATATTGTAATAAGACCAACAGATGAAGGAATATTAGATGCAACATATGTAGTATTCGACCTTGAAACAACAGGTTTTAATGCCGGTGGTGCAGACTCAATTATTGAAATAGGTGCTACTAAAATAAGAAATGGTGAAATACTAGATTCATTTGATGAACTTATTGATCCAAAAAGAAAATTACCACAAAAGATAATTGATGTAACACATATTACTGATGATATGCTAGTTGGTAAAATGAATGAAGAAGAAGGCGTAAAGAAATTTATTGAATGGATAGGTGGAGAAAATGTTCCTATGGTTGCTCACAATGCAAAATTCGACGTATCATTCATTGAAATGGCATATAAAAAATATGATTTAGGTGAATTTAAAAATCCAGTAATAGATACACTTGAACTTTCTCGTGCACTTGATAATACAGAAGCAAGACATAGTTTATCAGCAATTACAAAAAGATATGGAGTTGTATTTGATGAAGATGCACACCATAGAGCAAACTATGATGCTGAAGGAACAGCATTAGTACTTCATAAAATGCTAAAAAAAATGTATGATCAAAACTTTAGAAAAATAAGTGAATTAAATAACTTAGTACCAAAAGATGAAATACATAAATATGGTAAAACACATGATATAAATATACTTACATTAACAAGAGAAGGATTAAAAAATTTATTTACAATCGTTTCTTATGCAAATACTAAATATTTATATAAAACCCCTAGAATACTTAGAAGTGAAATAGAAAAATATAGAAAAGGTTTATTAATAGGTAGTGGATGCTATCAAAGTGAAGTATTTACTAGTGCTAGTACAAAAAGTGATGAAGAACTTGCTAATATAATTAAATTTTATGATTATGTTGAAGTACAACCAGTAGATGAATATTGTCATTTAGTACCATCTGTATTTGAAAATGAAGCACAACTTATTCAAAATATAGAAAAAATAGTTAGAGTTACTGAAGAAGCAGGTAAGATGATTGTCGCAACAGGAGATGTACACCACTTAAAGAAAGAAGATAAGATTTATAGAGAAATAATCATAAATCAAAATGTTCCAGGTAGAGGAAGACATCCACTTATTAGAAATAGTAAAGGTGGACAAATACCATCACAACATTTTAGAACAACAAATGAAATGCTTGAAAACTTTGAATTCTTAGGTAAAGAAAAAGCAAAAGAATTAGTAATAACAAATCCAAATAAAATACTTGATATGACAGAAGTATTTGATGTAATAATTCAAACAGGAGGAGTACCTTTTTCACCAAGAGTAAAAGCAGATGATGGTAAAACTTATCTTGATTGTCCTAGAGTAGTTACAGACCTTGTATATGAAAAAGCAAATGATTGGTATGGTGATCCGCTTCCATATAATATTGAATCAAGACTAGGTACAGAACTTTATGGTGATATAGTTTTAACAAGTGTAAAATATTATCTTGATAAAAGTTTAAGTGATGAAGAAAAAGAAATTGAATCATTTAAACAATTACATGATGTTATTGTAAAAGGTTCGGATGATGTTAAAGATTTAGTTAGAAAGTATTTAGTAGATACTAGTGAAGAAGAATTAACCGGTGATGAACTAGAAAAGAAACTAAAGAAAAGCCTAGGTGGAGTAATAGGTGCTGGATTCGATCCTATTTACTTGATTGCACAAAGACTAGTTAAAAAATCAAATAATGATGGCTTTTTAGTTGGTTCAAGAGGATCTGTTGGATCTAGTTTTGTCGCAACAATGATGGGAATAACAGAAGTAAATCCACTTGCGGCTCACTATAGATGTCCAAAATGTAAACATAGTATATTTGAAGAAGATGGAAAAGCATTAGGTGCGACTTATTCAAGTGGTTTTGATTTACCTAATAAAAATTGTCCAAAATGTGGTACTCTGATGCTTAAAGATGGACAAGATATTCCATTTGCTACATTTCTTGGATTTAATGCAGATAAAGTCCCAGATATAGATCTTAACTTCTCAGATTTAAACCAAGCAGCAATCCATGAATATACAAAGGTATTATTTGGTGTTGATAATGTTTATAGAGCAGGAACAATAGGTACTGTCGCAGAAAAAACTGCATATGGTTATACAAAAGGATTCTTTGAAGACAAAGGCATAGAAAAAAGATCAATAGAAATAGAAAGACTTTCAAAAGGATGTACAGGTGTTAAAAGAACTACAGGACAACATCCAGGTGGAATAGTAGTTATACCAGATTACATGGATGTATTTGATTTTACACCATTCCAGTTTCCAGCAGATGATCCAAATTCTGCATGGAGAACAACACACTTTGATTATCATAAAATTGAAGATGATGTATTAAAACTAGATATATTAGGTCACTCAGATCCAACACAACTTCGTATGATACAAGATATGACAGGAACAGATGTTACAGAAGTTCCATTAGATGATAAAGAAACAATGGGAATATTCTTGTCACCTGCGCCACTTGGTGTAACATCTGATCAAATAATGTGTAATACTGGTACTCTTGGTATACCAGAATTTGGTACAAAATTTACAGTACAAATGGTTGAAGATACTAAACCAAAAACATTTGCCGAATTAATTAAAATATCTGGTTTATCACATGGTACTGATGTTTGGCTAGGTAATGCACAAGATTTAATAAAAAATAATATTGTACCATTCTCTGAAGTAATAGGATGTCGTGATGATATAATGGTATATCTAATGTATAATGGTCTTAAACCTATTACTGCATTTAAAATAATGGAGTTTGTAAGAAAAGGTAGAGCAAGTAAACCAAAAGATCATGATCAATGGGTTGAATATGAACAAATATTAAAAGATGCTGGAATAAAAGATTGGTTTATTGAATCATGTCATAAAATAAAATACATGTTCCCAAAAGCCCATGCCGCAGCATATGTAACAAGTGCATTTAGAGTTGCTTGGTATAAAGTTCATATGCCAGTATATTACTATGCATCTTGGCTTTCATGTAAAGCAACAGATGTTGATATTATTTCTATGATAAAAGGTTATGATGCTATTAAAGATAAACTTACAGAAATAACTAATAAAGGAAGAGATGCATCTAATAAAGAATTAGGTACATATGAATCACTTCATCTATGTTTAGAAGCAGCAGCTAGAGGTATAAAATTCTTAAATGTTGATTTATATAAGAGTGCTGCGACTACTTTTGGAGCAGCTAGTGAAACAGAAGTAATTCCTCCATTTAATGCAATTGAAGGACTTGGTGATACAGTTGCTAATAACATAGTTGAAGAAAGAGAAAAAGGTCCATTTATATCGATTGAGGAATTCCAGATAAGATGTAAAGTATCAGGCACTTTAATAGATAAAATGAGATTAATGGGTATATTTGGCGATATGCCTGAAACAAGTCAGCTTAGTTTATTTTAGAAAAAATTGGATGATTAAGTCCAATTTTTTTGTGTTTATATGAAACATAAATCAAAATAATAAATTATTTATTATTGACATTTGTATATTTTATGATAATATATTTGGTAATAAAAAAAGGAGGGAAAATAGTATGATTGGAATTAATGATATTCTAGAAAAAGTCATTTGCGGAGAGCCATTAACTGAAGAAGATAGATTTAAAATATTGCGTTCAAAAAGAATTGAGCCTAAAGTAGTAGAATATTTAATGGAAAAATTAAATAATTTATATATTGAAGTTTTAGGAGATTATAAGGGTTCTTTATTTGAGTTAATGCCTGTTGGAAAACTTGAAGGATGGTGTTGGCAGACTACAGAATCCGCAATAGTATTTTTAAATGATGATGATTATATCGAAAGAGGAGATTTAAAATTCGATGAAACAACTCCAAAATATTATCATTCATGGATGTGTTTTAAATATGATGATGTAGAATATGTTTTAGATCCTTGTTTAAATTTATTATGTAAAAAAGATGATTATTCTAAAATATTTGAAGTTGATGTTAAAGGAAGAGTGTCTGCTAAAGATGTAAAGGAAGAATTAATAAGACAAATAACTACTCCAAAAAAGGAGGATAATTCTAGAGCACATAAAAGTTTTGAAAGATTTTTAAAACGTCAACTTGGTGATTCTTATGAAAAATATAACGAAAAGAAGCAAAATGAGGTAATTGTTCATGGCCCTGAGAATGTAAATACACCATTATATAGAAATGGTGCAGGTTATAAAACAGAAATAGAAAATGAAAAAATAAAAAAACTAACAGTTCATTATTACTATTGTGATTGTTAATATCTATGAATACAATCATCATAGATATTTTTATTTGCAAATAATTATTCTTACACTATGGCAAATTCATGTTATGTCCTAATATTAAATATATAAGAAAACATGAGTAAAAATTCTATATGAGATAATATTAAAAAGACTGGTAATTAAATTGACATATTATTAAGATGATGTTAATATATTTTAAAAATTTAAGGGGGATTTTATTATGACTAAAGTTAGCGTTATTGTCCCAGTATATAATGGCAAAAAATACATTAATAAATGTATAAATAGTATTTTAAGACAAACGTTTAAAGATATAGAAATAATCTTAGTAGATGATGGTTCAACTGATAACACATTGGATATATTAAGAGAGTATGAAAAGAAATTCCCAAATGTTAAAGTAATACCAAGCATAAATCTTGGTGCTGGTGGTGCAAGAAATATAGGACTAGACGCATCACAGAGTGAATATATATTGTTTGTTGATGCAGATGATTTTTTAAGAGAAGATATGATAGAAGTTTTATATAAAAATGCTGTTTCAAATGATGCGGATATTGCAAGATGCGGAAGATGCACATATTTTGAAAATATAAAGTTAGATTCATATAATTCAAACTATTATAATGAAGATAAAAAAATAATAAATCCCAAAAAAGAAAAAGATTATGTGTTTAATGAAATGCCAACTGTTTGGAATAAACTTATTAGAAAAGATTTATTTGATGACATTAGATTTAGAGAACATTTAAAATGGGAAGATGGTCCAGTTATTAGAGCAATAACAGCAAAAGCAAATAAGGTTGTATTTTTATATGATAGAATGTATATGTATAGGATAAATTTAAATAATACAACAATTAGAGATTTTTTTTACCCAACAGAAAAAATATTAGATGTATTTACTGGACTTGATGATTTAAAGTACAATTTTAAAAAGATAGGTTTATATAGTGAATTTGAACAAATAATCCATGATGACGCAGTAATTGCTTCATTATTAAGAGTGAAAAATGCAGGACTATGGTTTAAATTACCAAAAGAAGATAGAATAAGACTTACAAATGCACTTGTTAATATAATAGAAGTTAAATATGGGGATTGGAAAAATAATCCTCCATATTTAAATTATAAAAATAGAGATAAAATTTTTAATGCAACCATGACTTATATAGAAGATAAAGTTTTGGATTCTTCATTAAGAAAAGAAAATAATTTAGAAAAAATATATAGTAACGTTAATCATATATTTGGAAAATAGTGTAAAAACTATAAAAAAATAATATTAATTTAGACAATATTAAGAATTAATTAAAAATTTATGGAAGGAATATAACTTTTTGAGTTATTAAAAAATTATATGAACAAAGTAAAAGAAAAATTAAAAAAATATTTTTCAGAAAATGATATTGATAAGTTATTAGAAAAGCTTGAAAGTAAGCAACGCTCATTTCTTATAAACGATAATTATTTTGTAAAAATTGGAAAAAATAGTAATAAATTCTTCTTTGATAATTTGATAAAAGAGATAGATATTTATAAAAATAATCAAGGTAATCAAAATTTACCTAATTTAATCGATTATTATATATGTGACGATGTTTGTTTAATTATCTTAGAAAAGATAAATGGCAAAATGATTGGACAAAATAGAAATGAATTTAATTTGAATTTAACTAAAAATGAAAGACTTAATATAATAAAAAATGTATTGGATATTAAGAATATTAAAATAAATAATAATTTAGATAATAGTTACAATAGGGAAGAATGTCTTCAAAAATATTTAGAAACTTCTAAAATGTTTCTTGATGAAAATATATATAATAAAATTAGAAAGTTGAAAAATGAAATTATAAGTGAAAAGTACGAAAGAGTTATTGCACATGGTGATTTAATAAGTACAAATATTATGTTAAATAAGGATAATGTTATATTTATTGACTGGGAGTTTATATCATATAAACCTAAATATTATGATTTAATTTATTTCTTGTTGTTTTCTAAAACTGATAATTCAATTGATATAATAGATGAAATTGATTTTAATATTGATAAAAAAGAATCACTTAAAGATGGAATAATATTATGTTTAAAAGAAATAAAAAATAATTCAAAATTATATGGGAAAATAGATTATAAAATTATAAATAAAAATATAAGTAGATGGAAAAGAGAGTTAAATAATTTATTAGAAAAATTTTAATTAAAAAATACTAGAGTTAGTTAAATAGGTAAATGCAAATTTCATATAATTATTGAAAAAACAAGGTAAAATGCAAGTTTTATCTTGTTTTTTTACTAAAATAATATATAATAATTGATGAAAAAAGGAAATTATTGCATGCAAAAGAGATTTTTGAATATTTTTTCAAAAATTAAATGCAACTTTTAAATAGTTAAATTTGTTCAATCAATTGTTTTCTTTTTTTAGTTTATTTTATGAGTAGTTTATAACTCAAATTGACTTCATCTTTTTTTATGGGAACGAGATGAAGTTTTTTTGTTATAGTATTTCCATAAATATTGTTGAATAATTCAAAAGGTGTATGGAAATTTAAACTTTTTCTTAAAACATTATTTATGTTATTCATCATATCAATAATGTTTTCATTAGTTAATTTATCAAAAGTTATACCTTTTGGAATAATATATCTTATAAATTCATGATTTCTTTCAATCCCACCTTTTTGCCAAGAAGAATAAGGTTCACAATAGAATACGTTAATTTGTTTTTCACCGGTTAGTTGATCAAATTCAATATCTTCAGGCTTAGAAAATTCCCAACAGTTGTCTGTTAATATTACTTCAAATAATATCTTAAATATTTCTGATCCTAATTGTTTTCTAAGTTTTTTAAAAACATTAGATACTGAATCAGGCTTATATTTATCTATTAAAAACATAAGCATCAGTTTACTATTTCTAAAATAAAGAGTCATGATACATTTTTTATCTTCAAATTTACCTATAACAGTATCCATTTCAACAATATTAGAGTTAGGATGAATTTCTATATATTTATTCATATCTTTTAATGTTCTACCAAATCTAATAACACTATCAAATCTAATAGTTGGTTTTTCATTTGTTCTTTTCCTAGGTTTATAACTATAAGCTCTAGGAAGCATTTCATCATTAATGCTTGAAAAATAACCTTTATGAACATAATTATAAAATGTTTGAATTGATCTAGGAAATTCATCTTTAATATTATTAAAAATATGAGAAATAGGTTGGTTCTTATTTTTAATTTTGTCTTTAAAATAATCATTCCAATAATCGATTTCATCAATCGACATATCAATACCTATTCTAGACTTTTCTAATAAATAATTATAATTTTTTTGAGCTTTAATGTAATTATAATAATATTTCTTTTTGCGGCAATAAGTTTTAATGTTGCATCCGTTACAAACATATGGGAATCTTTTTGTTTTATTGCATTCTTTAAAATCACCTTTACCAGTTATTCTTCTATTTTTGATTTCTCTCGATACAGTAGAAGAAGTAGAATCAACATAATAAGCTATATCTTTTAATTTATAATTTAATCTTAATAATTGTTCAATCAACATTCTGTTTTCTACAGATAGTCTTCTTTTCATATTTATCCGTCCTTTCTTTGATAAAAAAGAAAACAATTGATTAATTATTTATTAAATACTATTAAAGGACTAAATGCAAGTTTTATTAATTCAAGTTAAAAAGTTGCATTTAACTTTTTAAACAACAATTTTTCTTTGAAAAATTTGACAAAAATACACTATTTTGGTAATATATATCGCATCAAAGGGGGAAATAATATGATAAAAGACAGTGTTCAAATACCAAGCTGGGTAAATTCTGGAAATGATGAATATGTTACTAAAATTGCAGAAGGAATAGCAAGTGGTAGAATTGAAATGTATGCTGAAGAAAAAGTTGGGAAAAGTACTGTAGGATTTAGAAGAGTTCGTTTATATGATGATATAATTGAAGAAAGAGAAGAAACAAATGATGAGTATAAAGAAACAATACAAGAAATACCTATTAAAATACCACCAATGACTCCTGCAATCGTAATAGGTGTTGATGAAAATGAGAAAATGCCTTTAAATGCATAGGAAAATAAACTAGCAAAATTCCATTTACTTTTACCAACAGGACGTTCAACATTATGAAATTCAAGCCATTTTGTATTAAATCCTACAAAAGAAAATAATCCTTTCATGTAACGATTATATTCTTTAAGTTCTAAAATAGCATTGACCATTTGTCGAGACATCATTCTAAAATCACCAGCACCATCATCCATATCCATTTTTGTAAGTTTTTGAATCACTTTATAAAAACTATGAGATAAAAAATTTCTTAATTTTCCTTCACCAGTACGATCAATACGTTTACCGGCACAACAATCATATTCTTCATATTTTAATGAGTTATACATTTCTTTTAATAAATAAGGAGGATGTTGTAAATCTGCATCCATAATAACAACATAATCTCCACTAGCATTTTCAAGTCCTGCATACATAGCGGCTTCTTTTCCAAAATTACGAGAAAAAGAATAATAGAAACAATGAGGATTTTTATGAGCTAGTAATTTTAAAATATCTTCACTATGATCATGACTACCATCATTGATAAAAAGTATTTCATAATCAATATTTTCAATACTTTCTAAAACATGAGTCACTTCTTTATAAAAGAGTGGTAAAACATCTTCTTCATTAAAACAAGGAACAATAACACTTATTTTATCCATGACAAACACCTTCTTCTTTAAAAATTTTAAATTTACATAAAATATAATTTGATAGAATCGTAATAAAACTGACGCATACTTTAGAGATCATTGGTTGAAGATTTAATAAATCAATGAAAAGATAAAGACATATATTTTCAATCAATAACGTCATAAATCTTAATAAGATAAAAGATATAAATTCTTTTTTTATATTATTTGTACTTTTAAACACATATCTTTTATTTGTATAATAAGCAAACAAAACTGCAAAAATCCAAGAAATACTATTAGCGATTAACCAATGACTATGTATTTTTAACAAAAGGAAATAAACAACATAATTTACGAGAGTTGTCATCCCACCTACAAAAACATAACTCACTATTTCTTTTGTATCATCCTTCATTTTTTCGTCTCCTTTCAATAATATAATTTATAAAAATCACCATAAATCCAAAGTAAGATAGAATAAAACCTAAACGATATCCAGTAGGGGTAAATTTTATTTGAATTTTATGTTTTCCTTGATTAATAGGACATCCTAAAAACGATTCATTTACAATTTCACTCTTTACAACTTTACCATCGATATAAATTGTATAACCACGATCATAAGGAATACGAGTTATAAAATAACCATCATTTTTAACATTAATTGATCCTTTTAAAATATCTTTTCCTTTTTGAATATTTAAAGAATCTACTTCTTTATTTCTATTTTCAATAACTTCTTTATTTAAAGAATAAGTTTTAATATTTTTAAGATCATAATGTCCTTTAGATAAAGAAATAGATAAAGTTTTAATATTTTCACCAGATAATAAATAAGTAAAATGTGTATGTTGATTATAATAAGGTGAATTACTTCTAGATAATTTATTTTTAATCCCATTGATTGTAATAGAGACACTTTGATGTGGTTTATAATTTTTAATATCGCCTTCAATTACAATGATTTGATTTTTAGTCTTTCTTTGAAGAGAAAGAGTGATTTTTTTATTTTTCTTTTGTTGAATTTGATATGAACTCTTTAAACCCATGTCTTCTTTGATAAATTGACTTTGATCTGTACTATTTCCATTTTTTACAATGGCATGATTATAAAGAATATCCAAGGTATAAGGATATTGCAGTTGATGAAACTGATTTTGGCTATAGAGTTTATTTGTTGCATAAGCAATAGGCATAATATCTTGACTTTGATAAAGTTTTAAATCTTTAATAGCATCAATTTCTTGATAACCATCGATTTTCTTTTTTGAGATAATTGAATCAACGGATAACATCTTTAAATAGAAAAGATTATTTTGATCTATTTGTCCAACACGATTATTTAAAGAAATAGGAATCTTTAAAGTATCAAATAAAAATGAATTATAAAGATGATGATTTGTTGATGTATAACCTGAAAGACGGGTTACTTGATTTTGATAAGTTTGATTCATATTTTGATGAATTTCATTCATATTAACTAAAGTATTTATAAAATTTCTTTGAATCAATGTTTCTACTTCTTGATTTGCGTATTTTTTATATTGTTTATTTGGTAGAAAACTGGTTGTAGGATTATTGTAATAAACAACGAATAGTGGGACTAAAAGATAAATAAAACATCTTTTTTTATTTGTTTTTGAAAAATAAAGAATGATCAAACTAATAATTAAATCAAGAAAAACAAGTTCAGATCTTTGTATAAAAAATAATGGAAAAACAAAGAGAAATAGCATATACTTATTGATCTTAAAATGATTATTTTCTAATACAAGACCTGCTTGTAAAATAACCAAAGGTAAAAAAACAATCAGTATTTTACTTCTAGCATATAAAAACCCATTCATAATCAAACTGACGATAGGGCATAACATAGAAATCATTAAAATAATTGATAGAGTACGTGTCTTTTCTTTAAATAATCCAAAGACAATTAAAACCCAGAACATATAAGTGAGACCACAGCCATAGTTATTATAAAGAAGTCCCTTTAGTGAAAAAGTCGGAATCAATAAACTAAGATAGTTGGTTGCATTCACACTTTTATTTCCACCAGCAATTACAAATAATGTTGGAATTGTATAAATAGCTGTCAATAAAACAATAAGAAGATAAGCAGCAATTAAATGTAAAAAATGTTTTTTATAGTTTTTATAACGATAACAATGAAGCATAAAATAAATAAAACAAACAATAAAACACCCAACACAATAAAAATAACTATGTAATACAATACAACTTCCCCAGATAACAATACTTGTTATCTTTTGACTTATAAAATAACGATCAATACTACGTAACATTAAAAATAAAAAAGGCATATAATTTACAAACATGATTTGTTTATGAAATTGAAAAAATAAGGCTGAAAGTAAAGTGAATAAACTCATCAAAAAACATAGATAACGATTTTTAAGATGATTTCTTAAAAATAAATAACAAGCAATCAGTGTTAAAATCATTAAAAATACTTGATAGAAAATGATAATATTGACCATCTTTACATGAATCAATAAAGCACTTAATAAAACATCAAACCTTAAAGTACCATAATAAGAAAAATGATAAATATTAACACCTGACATTAAATTTGAAAGATAAGTAGGAAAAATTGTTCCTTCACTTCTAATTGCATGTCTTAAAGCATCAGCAAGAGTGACATGCTGGTTAAACCAATCAATTGAATTTCCAAATAAGAGATGTTGACTTTTTACTATGAAGACCATAAATAATGGTATAATAGTTAAAACCAACATATATAAATAATCTTTTTTCTTCATCTTTTTTTACCTCGCTATTCATTCTAGCAAGTCATTCTTAATAATTCCCTTAATCAATTCTAAAGAAATCATAAACAAATAAAGTCTACGTAAAAGGAGGCTTTAGAAAGTCTTAAGAATTCTTATGAATTATTATTAAGAAATAAGTGATAAGGTATAATAGGTGATAGAAATGAAGAAAAGTATTATCGTTATTTGTATAATGGTTGTTTTAGGATGTTTTTTAATAGATGATTCTAAATGTTTACATCAAAAAGAAATTAATCAAATAGATTTAAAACAATGTCAGAAATTAATGATCGTTGCACATCCAGATGATGAAACAATTTGGGGTGGAAGTCATTTATTGAAGGGACATTATTTAGTTGTTTGTTTAACAAATGGAAATAATGCAAAAAGAAAAAAAGAATTTATGAGGATTATGAAAGAGACACATAATCAAGGATTAATGTTTGACTATCCAGATAAAACAAATGGTCAAAGAGACAAGTGGTTATATGTTAAACAAAAAATAAAAAAAGACATTACCTATATTTTAAATAAGAAAGCATGGGCGATGGTTGTAACTCATAATCCATTAGGAGAATATGGACATATTCATCATCGGTTAACATCACAAATAGTTAGTATAGAAGCAACAAATCAAAATTTATATGTAAAAGTTATTAATAGTTTAGATAATCCAAGAGTTATTTTTAAAAATAAAACTAATAAAGATTATTTGATTTTGACAACATTAAAAGATAAAAACAACAATAATATAATAGTTCCAATAGAACTTGAAACAGTTACAGATATAAATAAATTACGGATATACACAAACCGTATAAAATCTGTTTATGGCAAAACAAATTTAAATAATTATATTAAAAAAAATATCAATCAAAATGAATTTGTTAAAATATATGAACAAAAAAAGAACAAGGTATGGGTCTAATTCCCATAGCGAGTTCTTTTTATAACAATATTTTATCACAAAAATATCTTGTTTGTAAATACAATTGTTAAAAAATATTAACAAAATTAT
>OJMG01002725.1_pt1 | contig 14533 bp, 8 predicted proteins | sample 1597141 | NCBI WGS metagenome assembly OJMG01 (sample SAMEA2452119, study PRJEB22498) | human gut metagenome | biome: human feces; feature: human gut; material: feces | place: Australia | collected 2012 | reverse complement strand
CGGTTCTCTGACAATCGGGTTTGGCAGTCTTTGGTTGGGAAAGAAAGTATTCTGCCCGATGACCGTACTTTATATTCCGGCCTTATTACCTATGGTACCGGGGAAATTTGCATACAACATGATCTTCTCATTGATCATGTTCTTACAGACAATGGACGATCCACAGGAAAAGATGAAATACATGAGTATGTTCTTCTCAAATACGATCGTAACGACAACAGTCATCTCATTATTGGCAGCCGGGGCAACTTTGCCGCACTTCATATTCTCGAAACGAGCTTTTTCTTTAACCCGACGTAAACCAGGAGAGGAGGAATAATCTATGGAAATATTTTGGCAAACCATTGCACATTACAATAGCTGGAGCTGGATATATCAGCTAATCATCGTCGGAATAGGTATCCTATTAAGCGTCTTGTTGTTTTACCGCCCACGGACTTGGGTAAAGAACAGCATGAAATGTTATCTGGCCGGTGTTTATCTGTGGCTATCCATTGCCTATTATTACTTCGACTGCGGTACTCGTGCTTACAATGAAGTGATGGCTTTAATCTGGGCTTTGCTAGCACTTGTCTGGATTTGGGATTTGAAGGTTGGTTACACAAGCTTCAACCGTACACGCAAATACGACAAGCTCGCTTATCTTTTACTGGCCATGCCTTTTGTTTATCCCGTGATTTCCTTATTACGCGGACTCACGTTCCCGATGATAACCTCACCAGTCATGCCTTGTTCGGTTGTAGTTTTCACATTGGGCATTATGTTGCTCTTTTCTGAAAAGATTAATCTTTTCCTGATTCTCTGCCTGACACATTGGTCGGTTATCGGATTAACGAAAACGTATTACTTCAATATTCCGGAAGATTTCTTGCTGTCGAGTGCTTCTGTACCGGCACTCTATTGTTTCTTCAAAGAATATTATGCCAATTATACCCATCAGGAAACAAAACCCTCTCGACAAACAGTCAAGAACTTATTAATCCTTTTCTGTAGCGGAATCGGTCTTATCCTATTGGTCACATTGGTAAAAACAGTGTTTATCCATTCTGCCTAATCATAAAGGTGCCTCGGAATAACCACCCGAAGTACCTTTATTTATTTTATCAATCTTCTCAAGATACATCAAACTGAACTTACCTTCTAACCGGGAATTCAGCAATACGTAAGGTCGTACAACCATACGGAATCAGTTCAATGGTTTCTTCTCCTTCCGTATCGTTTTCCATTTGTGTATAATAAGCGACTGGTCCTGCCGAGCCACGTACCAACGTCCAATTCTTAACCCGTTTAGCTTGAGTCTTGATAGAGATCGGAGCATTCTCCACATTCCACGGATAACCAGTTACCGACGGACGTTTCTCAACGATAAAACTTTGCTGAATCCGTTCAGGAGCAAATGAAGATTCCGATAACGCATAATTCCAAGGTGTATCCGATGTTACTTCATAATACCAGGGGCCATAAGTCACCACTTTATCGGCTTCAAATGATTTCTTTTCCCATTTCTCCTGCATCTTCAAAGCATACAACAGCGGACCACGTTCTACTACAGCTCCACCATCATACCAACGACTGACAGCTACATCCATCGGTAATTCCAATGTCAGACAATCTCCTTCTTTCCATGTCCGGTTTACCCGAGCAACTTCACCTGGGAACAAATCCACCTCAATAGCTTTACCATTCAATTTGACTACCGGCTGCTGACACCAGCTTGGCACACGAAAATGGAAGGGGAAGAAAGCCTCTTTCACTGATTTATCGGTAAATGATACCCGGAACTGAATAGCCTCATCAAACGGATAGGCAGTCTCTTCCTGAATCTTCACTCCTACACCTTCAGCTACTTTTGCCATAACTTCCGACGGACCATAAACTAAAGCTGCGATACCATTATCAGCTGTTGCATACCATAAATTCTGTACGAACTTGGGCCAACCCTGATGTAAATTGGAGGTACAGCAAGGATAACCCGTCAATACACCAAAAAGAATATCCGTATCTTCATGAGGTGTCGAGAATTCCCGATAATCACGCGTTACATTCACCTGATTAAACTGCTGGTAATACTGACGAGCTGAATAATCATCGGTAATCTGCGTTGGCAATACATTATAAGTTATTCGCTCCAAATAATCGGCCCACTCAACATCTCCCGTTATTTCCAACATTTCTTCCAACGAAAACATCATCTCGACAGCCGTACACAACTCCGAACCGGCAGTTGGTTTACCAAAACGAAGTAACTCATCGCCGCCCCACAAACCTGTTGGCAATCCGATCGTATTACGGATCTGCTTCACTGCCTGCTTTACCGCCATAATCTGCTGCGGATCTTTATTTTGCTGATAGTATACAACAGGCTCTTTAAAACCCTGTCCCAGATTTACACAGTGTAAACTCAACTGACGGCTCAAATGATCCTGATGCAGAAAAACATCCGTCCAGTTGAAGGTCTGCTTATGAATTAACTCACCCAGTTCCAACAGAAACTTATCACCCGTGATGTTATATAACCAATATACCACCATCAGATTGTCTCCTCCGCGTTGTTCACCCCAAAAGGTCCAATGTCCCAACGGACTTTCCGGTAAAGTCTTCAGCTGATACTTGAAGTAATTGGTCAGCAACTGAATCACCCGTTCATCACCGGCAGCCGAATAATACTGTTGCATGATTTTCAGCATCACCATCTTTGGCCACCAATCGTAAGCATTATCCCGCTGCAAACCGGGTTCATACGGACGATCGGTATCCGGACCAAAATAGCCATTTTCCTTTTGTGAAGCCAACGACCATTCAATCCACGGCTGCACTTTCTTCTTCAATTCCTCATCATCCAGTATATAAGCCAAAGGTAACAAACCGTCAATCCAGTACGGTCCTCGTTCCCAGACATCACCATCCCCACCAAGCCAGCCATTACGTTGGCCCATCACTTGTTCATAAACTTGATCAAGATGTCCCGTCATCCCTTTCTTCATCCGAAGTAACTGATCTTCCATCCAGCCTTTTGCCCGGATTGTTCCCAAAGGCAACTCAATATATTCTTTCTGCAGCAAAGGCTGACGATTGTTCTGGTAGTTTCCGGAGAAACCAGCTTCTTCTGCCTGCACAGAGGAACAGGCAAACACAGCCAGAGAAGCTGCCCATAAAGCTATTCTTCTTTTCATGGTTAAATCTATTTATACTATTCCTGATAATCAATCCATACTTTCATCTGTCCTGCCTCCCGGTTATCCCATGCATAATATGGAATGAAGGTCATTTGTTGTTTTCCAGACTGAGCTTTAATCAGTTTAACACCGCCCAATAGTTCCGGAGCATCTACTACTTCGAAAGTGGTCCCGGCTTCTAGTTGTAACTGATCAAAACCCTTCGGATTATCCACTTCTTCCAAACAATATACCAATGGCCCACGCTGAATAGCTCGCTTACCAACATCCTGCTTTACACGCGGATCAGCAGCTACCTTTTCTACCGGCATTTCCATTTCCAAAGAAATCACATCGCCCGGTTTCCAATCCTTAATCACCGCATAGCCTTTATCTACCGAAGCCTTTACAACCTGACCTTTTACAGACAATTGATAATCTTTACACCAGCCCGGAATACGGATACGCAATTCTTTATCCAAAACCTGTGCTGCTGATACCTTCAGCTCTACTTTTCCATCCCAAGGATAGTTAGTCTTCTGCTGGATCGTCACTTCCTGATCCCCCACTTTCACCTTCGTTGTATTACCAATAAACAAGTTTACCCATAAAGCTTCGTTGGAAACTCCATAGATATAATTCCCGATAGAAGGCAAGAAACGGGAAATCTGACTCGGACAACAGGCACACCCATACCAAGCCTGTCGATGATGATCACCTTTCGATTCCAACGGATTCACATAAAAGAAACGGTCTCCACTCAATGAAACACCAGCTAAAGCACCATTGTACATCGAACGCTCCAGTACATCCACATACTTGGCATCTCCCGTAAACTGATTCATACGCTGATTCCAATACACCATACCCACAGAAGCACACGTTTCACAATAAGCTTCCAGATTCGGTAAATCATAATCTTCAGTAAAACCTTCATTATGACGAGAAGATCCGATACCACCAGTAACGTACATATTGCGCAATACAACATCATCCCACAAGCGGTTCATTGCTTCTACATAACCTGTATCCTGCTTTAAAGCCGCCACATCCGCCATACCACAATATAGATACATACAACGGACAGCATGACCGGAGATACTTTCTAAATCCCGTACCGGCACTACATCCTGATAATATTCCGGATTCCAGTCTCCCTCATCACCTTTACTGCCATAACCATGACCTCGTTCTTCCAGCAACCAGTTGGCAAAATCCAAATACTTCGTTTCTCCTGTTGCCTGATATAACTTCACCAAAGCTAGTTCGATTTCCTCATGTCCCGGTACCCAATGCCGTTTTCCCGGACCAAAAACACTCATCATATGATCAGCCATCCGGATACTTACATCCAATAACTTCCGTTTTCCCGTAGCCTGATAATAAGCGACTGCTGCTTCCATCATATGACCAGCACAATACATCTCATGCTTATCCATATTTGTCCAACGCTTATCCAATCCCGTCAACGTATAATACGTATTGATATATCCATCCGGTTGCTGGGCAGCAGCCATCTTGTCAATCCATTCATCCGCCTTCTTCTCCAACTCCGGATTCGGATTGTTGATCAAACTATATGCAATACCTTCCAAAGCCTTATACACATCCGAGTCATCGAAGAAAATACCCGAATGTTCTCCTTCTCCTTTCGCTGCATTCTCAAAATTACGGATACGACCCGTCTGATTCTCAATCTGATCGATACAAACCAGTAACGTAGCTGTTGTATGTTTACTCAGTCGAGGAGACCAAAAACCATCCTCTATTTTCACATGCGAAAAGTCTACTTGACTAATCCTCTTTAATGGCGCTTCTTCTTTCTGCGCTTCTTTCGTGTCTGTACAACCCACCAAAGCCAAACAAGCCGCTGATACAAGAATTAGATTTTTCATGATGTCTGATTTAAGTAATTATTATTGTACAAAGATACATTTTACAAGATGATTTTAGTTCAAAAACGATCTATTCCTAAAAATAAAATACCCTGATGTTATTATTTCGAACCATAACAACATCAGGGTAAAGATTATTGAATTTCTATTCTCTCCTGAATAGACGTTACTTTTTCAACCTTACTTTAGCGATTTGCTTAAATTCATTTATCAACTCTTGAGACATCTGAGCCTTGTTTTTCCATTCTTCAGAGCCATACACGCCTACTTGAGAATAATCCCACGGCTGAAAACGAATCTTACGAATGGCTTTCTTGGAACGAAAACGATAATCATCATTTGCCGCATCCACAAATAATGGATCAGTCAAAATAGAATGTTTTTCTTTCAGCTTCTTCCATTCAGCAAAAGAATGTTTACCAACTTTGGGCTCTCCATCCAAATGCCAATAAAGATTATAATCCATATCCAAGTGGCCATCTTCCCAAGGGCCAGCTAATGTTTCGCCTTTATCTTGCAAGATAATGTTGTGTTTGAAATGGAATGAAAGATGCGGTTCAACACGTGTATATTGTACCTGATAATAATGTCCGAAAGCAAATATATTATTTTCAATCCGGTTCTCTTTTCCATAATGCTGATGGAAACCACCACTTTTACAACGATAAACCAAATTGGAACTCATCTCTACTCCTGTAGAACCTTCATCCGTATATAATCCCCAACCACCATAATCGTAGGATAAGATATCATGTATTATATTGTTTACAATACGTGTTCCAGGAGATTCGCCTAATGTATAAACAGCACCCATATCTGATAATTCACCCCATCCAATATGATGGATATGGTTATAGGCAACCAAATTCCTGACAGCCGGACTTACCAAGGGAACTTGTATAAAATCAACGATACCATTTTCCTTGAGTACGTTGGTCCATACCTTATCGGAATGGTTATAACCCCAAACCCAACCAACTGAAATTCCGGAATAACGAAGATCGGATATTTCATTATGCGTTATCTGATTATCAGAAGAGTGGAATATGGCAACACCAACTCCACAAGGTAATTCACTGCCGGCATGAGTAATAATTGAATTATTGACAATATTATGACGGCTCACCAATGTTGAATCTTCCGTATAAACCGGCATTCCAATCTTGATACCACCGGCTCCTAAATCGGCTATGAAACAATGATCTACCTTATTATTTTGACAAGCAGACTTAAACCATACAGCGTAACCACCCGTATGTTGCATCTCACAATTGATAAAGTCGATAGAACGAACATACTCAAGTTCCATGGCTGCCTCAATTAGAGCTGCGGCCTGCATCGGTTCATTTCCATACTTAGGCATCCGATAAGCGGTATATTGAAAGGATATATTCTCAAAACGAACATTCTCTAGTGGAACTTGTTTTGTTCCCTTCAGCACCAACCATTGATGCAAAGTGGGAGCTATACATTCGGCTGTCGACAAGTCTTCTCCTTCTTGTGGAATATAATACACATATCCTTCTGATTTATCCAAATACCATTCACCAGGCATATCTAATGCCGCTTTATACCCATACATAATATAACGGGAACCTTCTGCTATAGGATTCCAAGGTTTCATTCCTTCCCCTTGTATATAAATGTATCCTGAATCCAAACAGGCATAAGAAAGCGGCTTTTGTGTAATATCCCATTTGTGATAAAAACGGAAACGTACATCAGCCAAGTCTTCAGCAGACAACTTTTTTAAAGACTGAATATCTTCCTGCTTTAATTGAATCTTTTGTGTAGCATAATTAGCAGAACGCAGTCCTGAGACATAAGGATATTCCTTATACCCTTCAACAAAATACCAATCCTTATTCGGCGTTCTAGTCCAAGTTGCACGCTTACCATTCACATAAAACTGTTCAAATGCGAAATCATATAATTTTACTTCTGGTACATAAGCCCGATAAATATTTCTTTGATATCTTTCCCATCCTTTAATTGGAATACCTCCTAAAAAACGAGGTTTATCATCGGCTTTACCTTGTATGATAACAGGAGACTTTAAAGGTTCCGTAATCTGTAAAGGACGATCCAGCCAATAATCTCCAGATTCAACCTGAATCAGTAACGTATCTGAAACTGACTGGGCTTCCAATAAAGCTCTATCCAAACTTCTAAAAGGTTTATTTTGATCCCCACTCCACAAATCGTTTCCTGAAGGAGAAATATAAACCTTCTTCTGAGCATGCAGAGTCATACTCATGCACAACACGAATAACATCAATAATCCTTTATTCATATGCTTACTCTCCCTTATATAAAATCAATAAACTATCGGTAACGGTGGAGCATCTACAGCTTCTAATGAAGACGGACCATCCATCGGTACACCACCCAGTCGTTCCCGATAAATCTTCAATCCTCGAATAGGAGCATTCCATACACTGACTAACGTTCCCTCACAACCTCTATCAAGTAACATTTCTGCATGTTTATGCATATATTGATCAAATATCAATAAAGCTTTATCGCAGACCTTTCTTACATATGCCTGAGTTTCTTCTACGGAAGTCTGTTGTGGAATGTTCTGTATATTGACTGCTTCGGCAAATGCGTCCAAATAAAGGACTGAACAAAGTATACGGTTACAAACAAAAGACAAATAAGCAGAGGCATTCGAATCTTCGTCTAATTTTCCCAATAAGTCGGTTAACATTGTACCTGCTTCAAAATATAAATTTCGAGCATACAAAATATTCTCTTTTCGCATCCAGGTATAAGAACCGCCATTTTGCCATGCGCCCATCCAACAGAAACCGATATTTCCTAAGTTTTTCGTAGCGAATGTATCTGCCTGATTAATTAATTGCAGGGCTTGCATGTATTTGTCCTTATCTGTTACGGATAAACGATCGGCATAAGAGGTGTAAAACTTATTTGAAGACAACTGCTCATCAATGGTTGCCTCGGCTACATAACGGGCAGATGTTCTATTCTCTGCTGTGCGCCAATGATTAAACAGTAATGACTCTACCGGAGTATCAGATCCAGCCAACCATTTCATAATCCTCTCATTCCCCCATATTGAATTCTGATATAAATACATCAGACCATCAAACTCAATCCAAGAGTAAATTTCCGTCAATCGTCTATCATCATCCGTCTGCACGATAGAAGGCAAGGCCAAAGAAGTTCCTTCACTTCCATGCGAAGACATCAAACAAATCTTCGTTTGAGGCAATGACAATCTGGCTAACCGATAAGCTCCTTCAGTATATGGAGTTATTGAACAATAGATTCCTAATTTCAATTCCGGCTTAATTTTTCCTTGAACTTCTTTTATCGCATTAGAAATAATACCAATCTGTTCATATAACGAATTCAAATCTGATTGTTTTTCTTTAATTGGAGCATTTACCAATTCATTATCGGCAATGTCTTTCTCAAAATATTTATGTAATGTCCTTTTTACTTCATCTTTCGTGCAAGCAGCGCCCCAACCTCCTGTTTCTTCCGTTATCATCTCTAATGCATCTATCATCGGATATTCCTTCATGATGTCATCAATAGTCGAGACTACTTGTTCTACCGTTGTAATTCGAGGTTCAAATGAAAATTGAATATACAAGCCTCTCTCCTTGGCATAACTTATCAATTGTTTCATCCAAGATAAAGCAAATTGACTATTGGCTTTTGCATCCCGTTTTAAGCGTTCAGCTGCCGGAATACAAAACAGAGAATCGTTTTCACGAACTTTCTCCTGTAAAAAAGGATTATCATACATCATGTGCTTATTCCCATAGAAGTAATTGCCCGCTAAAGCTAAACTGTCTCCTATATGGGTTTCATACCATTGACCCGGATAACTATGTATTGTCAATTTATTAAAACGCATACGAACCAACTGATCGACATAAGCTTTTGCCTCATCAATATTATAAGAAGATATATCCATCGGGAAATTAACATGCTGACGGATTCCTCGCCAACGTACACTTGGTTTTATAATTGTATCTACAGTTACTGTTGCAGAAGATTTCAATACCTTTGGATAAGAAATACCTGTTACATCATATGTAACTCCTAAACTTTCCAAATACGCATAAATAGCATGCGTAACTCCCAATTCATCTCCTCCTCGGAAAAGGACATTTCCATCTTCATCTATACGATATCCAAATTCTCCATTCACCCAATCGTTTTCTACAGACAGTCTAAATGTCCGATTATTAGAAACTGAGGGATATTTGTCGAAACAAGCCTGTAAATCACCTACCGCAAGTTCTAAAACCGTCGATTTCTCTGAGATATCTCCATAATCAATCGTAACATCCGAGTTTGCAGTACAGCTTACAAATAAGGCAATTCCCCATAATGATGGTATTAAATTCTTCAACAACATAATAATATTGACTTTTAAACATTCATATATTTTCAAACTAAACGATAAGCCCTTACATCAAAATCAGCCAATCAATAATCAACCTAATAAAAGAAAGATAAAGGGTGATCTCTTAAATCCTTCTGCACAACAATAAGGAATAAGCTATAAGTCTGATCAAAACCAACGAATATCAAAAACAATCTTCGAGAGTTTTATTTTGGATACTCGTTGGTTTTATTTTTATATACGTTGGCTTTTAACAAAGATACAACGTCTATTTATAAAAAGACAACGTTTATCTACTTACAATTATGAATAGAATCTTATCTTTTCTGAATCCTTATGCAAGTACCACCTCCGGCAGCTAAATGAACAGATACTTTTTCTCCAGATTGGATTTGCTTTTCTTCAACTTGATAAGATTCCCGATTCGTCAGATAATGTGCATCATCACCATCCTGTATCAATTGAGCTTTATAAGAACCTTCTGGTAAGAAGGTCAATGGAATAGACAATGTACGAGATTCCTCATTAGTAACAGCGGCAATCAGATAATCGTCTTCCGTTTCACGCATCATCACGATGTATTTTCCTATTTCTCCCAGCAAAGTCTTACTTTCCTTCCACGGCATTTTCTCGGCCGATATAAAATCCAGTAATTCCGGATATTTACGATACATTTCCGGTATATCTGGTAAAATGGTTGCTCCAGAGAACGTTATCAACGTACGGGCAGCTTCAGAAACGACTGTTGAAGGGACTGGCTGATTTTCATCCACACGGGTAGTCTTTCCCTGACGAAGATCAAACATTCCGTTATTCATATCCAAAGGACCTGCCAACATATTGACAAAAACTGTTGTTACAAATGTTTTCGGCTCAAATACCCGGTGAGCATCCAACTGGGCATGACAAAATTCTCGGGTCACAGCATTCGGCCAAGTCCGCATTTGGCCATACGGATGAACCGGACCATCATGAAAGTCTACTAATAAATGATTCTCGGCACATAACTGAGTAATCTTTTTTGTCCAATGATTCTTCTCCTCCGGCGTTCCATTCATAAAGCCATACTTCACTCCGGCTGCGCCCCAATCTCCATATTGCTTTAGCGTTTTCTCTATCGGATACTCCCGACCACCAACATCGTTCAAATACAACCAGATACCGACACCCTTATCTTTTGCATAAGCCAACAGACGCTGTACGTCCTTCGCCTTCTCTCCGGTAATCGGATCAGAATCCGATTCAAATTCCGGACCATACCAGTTGGCATCCAGTACCAAATATTTGAAACCCTGTTCTGCTGCAAAATCTACCATACGTATCCAGGAAGGATAAGTCATTGTATATTTAAAGCCATCGTCCGTAATTGCTCCATTTATTCGCCAATCCCAAACGGCAACGCCCGGCTTAACCCACGAAAAATCGCCTTGAGGATCCGGATTCAACAGTTCTATCAAATGAGAATCGACCAAATCTCCCGGTTGATCGCCATACAATACAACACGCCAGGCTGAGGCATAACCGGACTTCAATTCGGATGGTTTCGACGAAATACCAAATAACTTCTCCCCTTTTTGGGAAGTTAATACCAACGGTTCTCCTTCGATCAAATTTGCCTCATGAAGAGCCATAAACTGATTATCTCCGGCTTGAATGGTCATAACTGGAAGACATTTCCCATCTTTTTCTAGCATCTTAGAATCGTCTTTTCTAGCAAGCTAGAACAAGGTATTCTAAGACGCTAGAAAGGATCGTTCTACGATGCTAGAATAAAGCTTTCTAAGCAGCTAGAACGATCCTTTCTCCAGATAAAAGTTATTTTCAACTTATTTTCAGCTTTAAAGGGCACACCAATACGCGAGGTTCTTTCAGCAGATTATTACCAGACGTGAAATACGTTTCTATCTCCAACCGATATTCGCCTGCCAACAGGCCGGTCGGGAAAACAAAGATGATCTTCGAGGGATCGTTCACGCCTAGAACGGTCACATCTTCACCCGATTCGGATTCATTATATAATGTTAACCGACCGATACCTGAGCCGTCCTCGTTCACACACTTGATCTTAGTCCCTTTCAACTGTACCATGCCACCCGGCGTTACCGTACCATCGGTCTTACCAGTCGTCATATCCAGAACCTCTGCGATATTCGCACCACCCAAATCCAGTTTGCGCCCTGAAAATTCCAAGATCACATCACTCTGTAACATCTTTTTCAAGTCTGGCGAAGCCGTTATATTGACCTGACATTGGTTCTTTTCAGGATCAGCCAAGCCTGTTCCTGAAAAAATACCCGTAATAGAAGGCGAGTATTGAGCCACCTGCGATACATACGTATTCCCTTCACACAACGCCTTCATCAACATATCTTCGTAGATATTGATGATATTCTCAATCGTATCCGCACGATATTCCGTGCGTTCCTCCGCAATTCGTTTAGCCAAATCTTTCGGTGTCAGGCTTAACAACTTTCTTGGGATTGCTGTATAATCTTCTTGTACATCTTTCGTGATCGTATTTTCACGAAGATCGTAATACCATTTAAAACTAGCCATTACAATATAATTAAAAGGTTAAATACTAAATTTATAATTTCGCTACAAACTAATAGACTCAGGAACCTCGCCCGTCCAACAATCCGGTTGTTTGATCTTGAACAAATGTAAAATAACCGAAGCCGTATTAACGGTATTATTGGGTTCTTCCATCTTTTTACCACGAGCAATACCCGGTCCAGTGATGCCCCAAGGCACAATCATCTCATCGGTACTGACTCCTCCATGTCCGTATTCGATACCTCCATGATCAGTTAAAAACATAAAATGGGTATCCTCATATAAACCTTCCTCCTTCATCTTGTCCAAGAGTTTCCCGATTTCCACGTCTGCCTCCTCAATAGAACGGATATATTCTGGCGACATCCATTTATATTTATGCCCGGCATGGTCGGTATGAACCGAATACAGGAAAACAACCGTTGGATGTTCTTGGTTCGATTTCATAAAAGCCAAAGCTTTTTCGTAGTTCGGAACATAGGCATCCTTCTCCAAATAACTCACTTCGTCCAGATACTTCTCGTTATACGGATAGAATAGGTTTAGCCAGTTGTAATAGAAGGCAGTCCGGACATCAGGCAGATTATCTTTCAAAACTTTGAATACCGAAGGATAATACCCGGAGCTGTCTTTAGCCACAGCAGGCAGTTTATGCTTATTGATCTCCCAGCTATTATCAACCACCCCATGCTGTTCCGGTCCACTTCCCGTCAGATGGCTGGTCCAGTTGGGCAACGTCACGGAAGGCATGACGACCCGCGTTTGCAAAGATAAAACGCCCTCGGACAACAAGGCATCCAAGCGTGGCGTATGCGCCTTTAGGAATCCTTCCACACAAATACCATCCAACGAAATCATTAGTACTCGCTTAGCACGTTTAGCCGTTGTCGCCGTCACCATCGCTTGTGCCGGATTAGACAACGATGCGCCCAAGGCCAAAGAGCCGATGATTCCCTTTTTCAAAAAGTCTCTTCTTGAACTCATGACATATTAATTTAAATGTTTATACTTTCTTTATTTCTCAAAATCCAAACAAAAGTCTTTGATATAAAAAACCTACGGGAAACTCTCCAATATTACAAGTATTTTGCGAATATCGTTACAAGTGCCCAGAGCAGGAAAGCCTTTACTTACTGCCCTGAGAAATCTTAAACCTTTCCACGAGAGGTTCTTCATGCGCTTCATCCATCCGTTTCCTCAGTTGTTCCACTACTTTCGGATAGAGGCTGGCAAGGTCGGTCTCCTCCCTTGGGTCTTTCTCCAAGTCGAATAACATCATCTTTCCTTCTCCTTCTTTCTTTATATTCTGAATTAGGCCTTTCCATTTTCCCACACGAATAGCTTTTGAGCCTCCTAGTTCTGGATATTCCCAATATAGATATTCATGTTTTTTCTGCTTTTTCCCTAACAATTCTGGTAAAATACTGATACCATCGGTACGTACAGGAGTTTCTATACCAGCAAGATCACACATGGTCGACATCATATCCCAAGAAGCACAAATATGGTCGCTCACGCTGCCTGCTTTTATTTTACCTGGCCAACTGGCAATAAATGGCACACGAATTCCTCCTTCCCTAAGTGAAGTTTTTCCCCAACCAAAATCAACGCGGAAAGGATTTGCACTCTCAAACCAAGGAGAATCTGAACCACCATTAAAAGTTGGCCCATTGTCACTTGTAAATATAATGATTGTATTCTCATAAATGCCTAGTTCTTTCAGTTTTTTCACCAATCCTCCAATTTGTTCGTCCCAGTAACTAATCATGGCTGCATAAGTAGCATGTGGATAGCGACAAGGGAAATAACCTTTATCCCCTATATACGGTTCTTCATCTCCAAACTTGTCCACATAATACCGTACCCACTTTTCCGGAGCTTGTAACGGAACATGAGGTAAAGGAGTAGTCCATGCAAGAAAAAAAGGCTTATCTTTTTGTTGTTCCACAAATTTCAAGATTTCATCATACATCAGATCACAACTATAAGCCTTTTGGGTATATTTATCATAACTACGTTCGTCGCGTGGGTCAACCCCTTTATCTAATTTAGTTCCCGGAGCTAATAGTTTGTTCGGCAAATACTCCCGTTTTTCATTCCGATATAAAAATGGCGGATAATAAGTATGCGCCTGGCGCTGGCAATTATACCCATAGAAAAAGTCGAAACCCATCTTGTTTGGTGTTCCTTCCGAACCCGGATAACCTAAACCCCATTTCCCGATGCAGGCTGTTCTATAGCCAGCTTGTTGCAGTAACTGGGGAAAAGTTACAGTTCCTGCCGGCAAAGGCCGCTGTCCTTCCAACGTAGAGTCTGCAAGCATTGCCTGGTGACTCCAGACATCACCACGGTCCGGCAGTTCATCATTTCCACGTATATAAGCATGCCCGCTGTGTAATCCGGTCAACGTAATACAACGGGATGGTGCAGAAACCGTAGTGCCAGAATAATTCTGAGTAAACCTCATTCCTGTTTCCGCCAATTGATCAATATTAGGCGTTTCAATTTTCTGTTGTCCATAACATCCTAACTCTGTATAGCCT
>OJMG01002721.1_pt1 | contig 14544 bp, 13 predicted proteins | sample 1597141 | NCBI WGS metagenome assembly OJMG01 (sample SAMEA2452119, study PRJEB22498) | human gut metagenome | biome: human feces; feature: human gut; material: feces | place: Australia | collected 2012 | reverse complement strand
TCCTTATGAAAGAAGAATTATCCATTCCGCTCTGCAGAATGACAAATATGTTACAACCCACAGTGAAGGGGAGGAACCCTTCCGTCATGTTGTTGTCACCCTGAAAAGATAACAGGCAGTCCGCTGTCTGTGAGGGTTAGAGGTTAAGAGATTTATGAAACAGACTGAAACAATTGCTGCAATTGCAACGGCGCTGTCTGATTCAGGAATAGGAATTGTCCGTATCAGCGGAGAAGAAGCAATTGAAATTGGAAACAGGGTTTATCGATCAAAGAATGGCTGCCATAGTCTTAAAGATTATGGCAGCCATACCATTCATTATGGGTTTGTAATGGATGGGGAGGAAATCCTGGATGAAGTAATGGTTGCTGTAATGAAAGCGCCAAATAGCTATACAAGAGAAGACACCGTTGAGATCAATTGTCATGGCGGTGTTTATGTGATGAAACGCATTTTGGAAACTGTGATCAAATATGGAGCGAGACCTGCCGAGCCCGGTGAATTTACAAAGCGTGCATTTTTGAATGGGAGAATGGATTTGTCTCAGGCAGAGGCGGTCATCGATGTCATTCATTCCAAAAGTGAATATGCACTGAAGAGTTCTGTGAGCCAGTTAAAAGGAACGGTTCATCAGAAGATAAAGAAAATAAGAGAGGAAATTTTGTATCACACTGCATTTATTGAGACTGCCTTAGATGATCCGGAGCATATCAGTGTGGATGGATATGGTGGAGAACTGAAGGTGGTTGTGGATAAACTACTGGAAGAACTGAAGGCATTGTTGATAAGTTCTGACAATGGACGTATTATCAAAGAAGGGATTAAGACGGTTATTGTCGGAAAACCAAATGCAGGAAAGTCCTCGCTTTTAAATGTATTGGTCGGTGAAGACCGTGCGATTGTGACAGATATTGAAGGGACAACGAGAGATGTTTTGGAGGAATCCATTCAGCTTCAGGGAATCAGTCTGAATATCATGGATACCGCAGGGATCCGCAATACAGAGGATATAGTGGAAAAAATCGGTGTGGACAAAGCAAAAGAGCATGCGAATGAGGCTGATTTAATTATTTATGTTGTAGATGCATCTAGAAATCTGGATGAGAATGATATGGAGATCATTCAGATGATTCAGGATAAAAAGGCAGTGATTTTATTAAATAAATCAGATCTTGCTACTGTTGTATCAAAAGATATGTTAAAATCATATATTGAAAAGCCGATGATTGAGATATCTGCAAAAGAAGAGAGTGGAATCAAAGAGTTGGAACAGACATTAAAGGATATGTTTTTCCATGGAGATATTTCTTTTAATGATGAGGTTTATATTACAAATATTCGTCATAAGGCGGCAATTCAGGATGCTTATGACAGTTTGGAAAAAGTAAATATGAGTATAGAAAATAATATGCCGGAGGATTTTTATTCCATTGATTTGTTGGATGCGTACGAATCTCTTGGAAGCATTACCGGCGAGACGATAGGAGAAGATTTGGTAAATGAAATATTCAGTAAATTCTGTATGGGAAAATAAAGATGAATATGATGTAGTTGTAGTCGGAGCAGGGCATGCAGGCTGTGAAGCGGCGCTTGCCTGTGCACGACTGGGGATAAAAACAATTATTTTTACAGTGAGTGTGGATAGTATTGCTTTGATGCCTTGTAATCCAAATATCGGAGGAAGCTCGAAAGGACATTTGGTAAAGGAAGTAGACGCACTCGGCGGTGAGATGGGGAAAGTGATCGATCAGACATTTATCCAGTCAAAAATGTTAAATAAGTCAAAGGGGCCGGCAGTACATTCGTTGAGAGCACAGGCAGATAAAGCAAATTACAGCAAGACGATGCGCATGGTTTTGGAAAATCAGGAAAATCTTGAAATCAAACAGGCGGAAGTGACAGACATTCTTGCAAAAGACGGAAAAATTGAGGGAGTGCAGACCTACTCCGGAGCAGTTTATAAATGTAAAGCTGTTATTTTGTGTACAGGAACGTATTTGAAAGCGAGATGTATTTATGGAGAAATCAGTCAGGAGACAGGACCAAACGGACTTCAGGCAGCGACTTATCTGACAGATTCCTTGAAAAAACTCGGAATCGAGATGTATCGCTTTAAAACAGGAACACCGGCAAGAATTGATAAAAATTCCATTGATTTTTCAAAGATGGAGGAACAATTTGGTGATGAGAGAGTCGTTCCGTTTTCATTTACGACAAATCCGGAAGATGTTCAGATTGAGCAGGCATCTTGTTGGCTGACTTACACAAACGAAAAGACACATGAGATCATTCGGGCAAATTTAGACCGTTCTCCATTATTTTCAGGTATGATAGAAGGAACCGGACCGAGATATTGTCCATCTATTGAAGATAAGGTAGTGAAATTTGCGGATAAAAATAAGCATCAGGTATTTATTGAGCCGGAAGGCTTGGATACAAATGAGATGTATGTGGGAGGAATGTCAAGTTCGCTGCCGGAGGATGTGCAGTATGCTATGTACCGCAGTGTACCGGGGCTTGAACATGCAAAAATCGTGAGAAACGCATATGCGATTGAGTACGACTGTATCGATGCCAGACAGCTTTATCCAACATTAGAGTTTAAGAATGTTGGAGGTTTGTACAGTGGGGGACAATTCAATGGAAGTTCCGGATATGAGGAAGCTGCCGCACAAGGGCTTGTAGCGGGGATAAATGCGGCTTTAAAGATCTTAGGCAGGGAACAGATCGTCTTGGATCGTTCGCAGGCTTATATCGGCGTTTTGATTGATGATTTGGTTACAAAAGAGAGCCATGAGCCTTACCGTATGATGACGTCCCGTGCGGAATATCGTCTGTTGCTCCGTCAGGATAATGCAGACCAGCGTTTGACAAAGATTGGACATGAGATCGGATTGATTTCAGATGAGCGTTACGAGTATCTTTTGGAAAAAGAAAGAATTATTGTATCTGAGGTAGAACGATTAGAACATACAAATATCGGTGCAGCACAGGAAGTACAGGATTTACTTGTGAAATATGGAAGTACACCTTTGAACTCAGGAACAACACTTGCAGAATTGATTCGCAGACCAGAACTTTCTTATGAAGTATTAGAGCCGATTGATAAGAGAAGAAATATCGTACAAAAATGTGCGGAAAAATATCCTGAAAATGTAGATAAATTGTGTCAGGAAGTTGTAGAGCAAGTAAATATCAATATTAAATATGATGGATATATTAAGAGACAGCAAAAGCAAGTAGAGCAGTTTAAAAAGTTGGAAAAGAAAAGAATTCCAGAAGATATTGACTATGATGTGATTAAGAGTCTTCGTATCGAGGCAGTGCAAAAATTGAAGCAGTATCGTCCTTTGTCCATCGGGCAGGCATCTAGAATTTCAGGAGTATCACCTGCAGATATTTCTGTATTGTTAGTATATTTGAGTGGAAAGAATGAAACGAGGTAGTTGTGAATGAGTCAGATATTTGAGAATAAGTTAAAAGAGCTTGGCATTGTATTAAATGATGAGCAGAAACGTCAATTTGATTCTTTTTATGAACTCTTGGTGGAATGGAATAAGGTCATGAATCTGACTGGTATTACCGAATATGAAGAGGTAAATGAAAAACATTTTGTGGATAGCTTGTCGATAACAAAGGCGATTGACATGAATTGTGTGGATAACTTAATTGATATTGGAACGGGAGCTGGTTTTCCGGGAATTCCGTTAAAGATTGCATTTCCTCATCTGAAAGTAGTATTATTGGACTCATTAAATAAAAGAATTAAATTTTTGAATACAGTAATTGAGGAACTTGAATTGATTGACATAGAAACAATTCACGGAAGAGCAGAAGATTTTGCAAAACAGGGAGAGTATCGGGAACAATTTGATCTTTGTGTATCAAGAGCAGTGGCAAACTTATCCACACTTTCTGAGTATTGCATGCCATATATCCACACTGGTGGAATGTTTATCCCCTACAAGTCTGGAGAAATTGAGGAAGAGGTGACTGGGGCAAAGAAAGCAGTGCATGTGCTTGGTGGAAAAATTGAGGATGTGGTGAAGTTTCAACTTCCGGGAACTGAAATTGGTCGTTCTTTTGTAAAGATAAAAAAATATCAAAACACACCAAAAAAATATCCGAGAAAAGCAGGATTACCTGCAAAGGAGCCAATAGCATAAAAAATCAGCATATCATCTTAGATGATATGCTGATTTTTTATGAATAATTATAATTCAAATAGAATTTTTATCTGTTCGAGGACTTTTTCTGGTACCTCTAATTGTGGCAAATATTTTGCTTTTTTAATCGTTTGCACTTCAATTGCGGGAGTATAAGACTGATATTGTTGCGCATATTCTTTGTAAGTAGGGTTTCCACTTCCAACTAAAATAAAAATACTATTATCAATATGAGTTAGACATTCTGTAATATTTGCAGTTGTATATTTTCCCTTAATACTTGCAAATAAATATTTAGATTGCGTTTTCGAAATCTGAGCTGATTCACAGTAAGTCTTAACTATTTCATCATCAACAAATTGAGGATTGTAGAAATATTCGGTCATAAAAGTTTGTTCAATACTATCTTTACTATGCAGAAGATTAAACAGAAGAGTTCCAATAAAAGGAATGTTAATAATAAATTTTAACATTTTTGTTCGTTTTGTAGGAACTTTTGATATAGAGGAAATACTAGGAGGATTAATCAATAGTATTCTATCTATTATTTCATCATTGTTATGGCAAGCCATTAATACAAAAGAACAAGAGTTTCCAGTAACGATGACATCTGCCTTTTCACCAATAACATTGTTAATAAAGTCCGTGACTAATTGCACATATAAAAAGTTTGTGTAGGTGAAATTGGGTTTATCAGATTTTCCACATCCTAACAGGTCTAATGTATACACAGTATTTTTCTTAGAAAGATCAGAAACAATTCGATTCCATTCGTATTCTGAACTGCACGCTGAAAGATCGTGAATTAATAAAATTGGTTTGCCAGTGCCCTCTTTTGTATAGAAAATTTTTCCAAATCTCCATTCATAATAAAGACCTTCTTTTCTGCCGAGCAAATTATCAATAGTGGACATAAAATAAATAAGTTTATTGATAATGTGGATGATAAAGGTTGCCAAAACAGTTAAAGAAGCATAAGTTGCGAGTTTCTTTTTCCAGTTCATAAAGCACCTGCCTTTCTTATAAATACTTTTCTTTTATTATACTACACAAAGGAAATCAATACAACAATGGAGTAAATGTTTCACGTGAAACATTTTTAGTCCAGTACAGTATAAAGTAACTACAATATTTTTTGTTTCACGTGAAACATTTTGTGTAGATTATAATTTAAAAAGGTGGTATAATTATCTGAGGACAGAAAGGGGTAGCTGAAAAAATGGGAAGAATAATAGCTGTAGCCAATCAAAAGGGTGGTGTAGGTAAGACAACAACTGCAATCAATTTATCCTCATGTTTGGCATCATTAGGGAAAAAAGTATTAGCTATAGATATGGATCCACAAGGAAATATGACGAGTGGTCTGGGAATTGATAAAAATGAGGTCGAATATACTGTTTATGAATTAATTCTTGGACAAGTTGGTATTGAGAAGGTTATTTGTAAAGATGCTTTGGAAAACCTTGATGTGTTGCCAACAAATATAAATTTATCAGCTGCAGAGATTGAATTAATAGGAGTAGAAGAAAAAGAATTTATTATTCGAAAAGAAGTGGATAAAGTCAAAAAAAATTATGATTTTATAGTAATTGATTGTCCACCTTCATTAAGTATGCTCACGATTAATGCAATGACTACTGCTGATAGTGTACTGGTGCCTATTCAATGTGAATATTATGCATTAGAAGGATTAAGTCAATTAATACATACAATTGATTTGGTAAAGGAACGTTTAAATCCAGAATTAAAAATAGAAGGTGTTGTATTTACAATGTATGATGCCAGAACTAATTTATCATTACAGGTAGTTGAAAACGTAAAAGATAATTTGCAACAGACAATTTATAAAACAATTATCCCTAGAAATATTCGTCTTGCTGAAGCACCGAGTCATGGATTACCAATTAATCTATATGATCCAAAATCCTCAGGTGCAGAAAGTTATATGTTGTTGGCAGAAGAGGTAATTAATAAAGGAGAAAAATAATGGCAGTAAAGCGTGGAGGATTGGGAAAAGGGCTGGATAGTCTGATTCCGGATCATAAGACTGTAAAAACAACTGAAAAGAAAAAGCCGGAAGTAGAAGAAAAAAAAGAAGGCGAACAGCTTGTTAATATTAATAAAGTAGAGCCAAACCATGAGCAGCCAAGAAGACATTTTGAAGAAGATTCATTATTGGAACTTGCTGATTCCATCAAACAATTTGGAGTCTTACAACCTCTAATTGTTCAAAAAAGAAATGACTATTATGAAATTATTGCAGGCGAAAGAAGATGGAGAGCCGCAAAAATGGCTGGAATAAAAGAAATTCCGGTAATTATTAAAGAATATACGAAAAGAGAAGCAGTTGAGATTGCTTTGATTGAAAATATACAGAGAGAAAATCTGAATCCAATTGAAGAGGCAATGGCATTTAAGCGACTTTTGACAGAGTTTTCACTCAAACAAGATGAAGTGGCAGAGCGTGTTTCAAAAAGCAGAACAACAGTTACCAATTCTATGCGGTTACTAAAATTGGATGAAAGAGTTCAACAGATGATTGTAGATGATATGATTTCCACAGGACATGCGAGAACCTTGCTTGCAATTGAAAATCATGAAGAACAATATAATCTTGCAAATAAAATTTTCGATGAAAAATTAAGCGTACGAGAGACAGAAAAACTCATTAAAGAACTAAAAAATCCAAAGAAAGAAAAAGAAAAAAAAGTCGTTGAAAATGATTTTATTTATAAAGATTTAGAAGAGAAAATGAAAACAGTCATGGGAACGAAGGTTCATGTAAATCCCAAAAAAAAGGGAAAAGGAAAAATTGAGATTGAATATTACTCAGACGAGGAACTCGAACGTATATTCGAGCTCATTATGACTGTTACAAATAATTCATAAGGGTAAAAGAGGAAACTTGTAATATGGAAAGTAAGTTGTTGGAAACAATAGGAATTGATCCAGGTATTATCTTGATTGCAATGTTTGTTTTAATAATTATATTGTTTTTTATTGCAATCCGCACCAATATGAAATACAATCGTTTAAAAGCCAGTTATACAACGTTTATGCGTGGAAAGAATGGTAAAACTTTAGAAGATAGTATTTTTGAAAAATTTAGTGAATTGGATAATATGGTGGATACGGTTCAAAAAAATCGTAAAGATATTCGAGAACTGAACAAAAACGTCAGAGCTAATTATCAAAAAGTTGGAATTGTAAAATATGATGCTTTTAATGAAATGGGTGGAAAATTAAGTTTTGCAATCGCATTACTTGATGGAAAAGACAGTGGATTTATTTTAAATTCTATGCATAGCAGAGATGGCTGTTACAATTATGTAAAAGAGATTGTAAATGGACAAAGTTATATCGAACTGTCAGAAGAAGAAGCAGAATCATTAGAAAAAGCGATGTATCAGGAAACATTTGGACTTGATTTAAAAAATATCAAAAAGTAGAGAGTAGAGGAGAAAGACCATGTTAGATATCAAATTTTTAAGAGCAAACCCGGAAATTGTAAAACAAAATATCAAGAATAAATTTCAGGACAGTAAATTACCACTTGTAGATGAAGTGATTGAACTGGATTTGAGAAACAGAGAAATTAAACAGGAAGTAGAAGCGCTGAGAGCAGAAAAAAACAAGGTGTCAAAACAAATTGGTGCGTTGATGGCTCAGGGAAAAAAAGAAGAAGCAGAAGAAGTCAAAAAGCGTATTGCTGAAGATGGACAAAAGATTGAACAGCTTTCTGTAGAAGAAAAAGAAGTGGAAGAAAAGATCAAAACAATTATGATGACAATTCCAAATATTATTGATCCGTCTGTTCCAATCGGAAAAGATGACAGCGAAAATGTGGAATTGCAGAAATATGGAGAACCGGTTGTTCCGGATTTTGAAATCCCATATCATACAGAAATTATGGAAAAATTTAATGGTATTGATCTTGAAGCAGCTGGAAAAGTAGCTGGAAACGGTTTCTACTATTTAATGGGAGATATCGCAAGATTGCATTCAGCAGTGATTTCTTACGCACGTGATTTCATGATTGACAGAGGATTTACGTACTGTATTCCTCCATATATGATCAGAAGTAACGTTGTTACAGGCGTTATGAGCTTTGCAGAAATGGATTCCATGATGTATAAAATTGAAGGAGAAGATTTGTATCTGATTGGAACAAGTGAACATTCTATGATTGGTAAATTTATTGATACAATGTTAGAAGAAGAGACTCTTCCTAAAACATTGACATCATATTCACCATGTTTCCGTAAAGAAAAAGGTGCTCATGGTATTGAAGAACGTGGTGTATATCGTATTCACCAGTTCGAAAAACAAGAAATGATCGTTGTGTGTAAACCAGAAGAGAGCATGGAATGGTATGATAAAATGTGGAAGAATACAGTGGATCTGTTCCGTTCATTAGATATTCCGGTTCGTACTTTAGAGTGCTGTTCAGGAGATTTGGCAGATTTAAAAGTGAAATCTGTCGATGTAGAAGCATGGTCACCAAGACAGCAAAAGTATTTTGAAGTAGGAAGCTGCTCAAATCTTGGAGATGCACAGGCAAGAAGGTTAAATATTCGTGTAAAAGGGAAAGATGGCAAGTATTTTGCTCATACACTTAATAATACAGTAGTTGCTCCACCGAGAATGTTGATTGCATTTTTGGAAAATAATTTACAGGAAGATGGTTCTGTAAAGATTCCAGCTGCATTACAGCCATACATGGGTGGAAAGACAGAGATTAGATAATAGAAAGGTAAAAACGTGCACAAGTATTTAAAAGCAATCGGTTTTACAGAGTTAAAGAAAAAGCAGGGGATTCGAGAGATACTAAAGCAGACCGCAGACGAATTTGATTTGCAACGGGCAGTATCTTTGGATGAAACATCAGAATTTTGTGAGTTAAAAAAACAATATGGTGACAATGTAGGGATTTCTGTGTACGGAGAGATGGATCAGGATAAAATCTTCGAGAGGGAATATTATGTGCCATATTTTGAAGGCTCAGGAATCACAACTTATGCGGATGTGCTTGTGGAGCGACGCATTGAAAAAGAGATGTATGTCGGAATCTGCGAGGATGTAAAGGTGGGAGCAAGTATTATTTTCCATATACAAAATGCAATCGAGTATATGAAAGAAAAGCAGCTTGGCGGACTTGCAAAGAAAACAACATCCGTGACGCTATCCGGACTTGGCTCTTCTGGAATGATTCTTTTCCCGATTTCAAAAGATGAACATTTGGAAAAGACAAGAAAAGAAGAGGAGCGTAATCGCATGATGCTTTTGAGTGCAGCTAGAAATGGCGATCAGGAGGCAATGGAAAGTCTTACGTTGGATGACATTGACACTTATTCCAAAGTATCAAAGCGATTGATTACAGAAGATATTTTTACGATTGTAGAGACATATTTCATGCCGTATGGTGTGGAATGCGACGAGTATTCGATTTTGGGAGAAATCATAGACTTGCGCAAAACACAGAACAAAGTAACGCAGGAAACGCTCTACATAATGACATTGGATGTGAATGAATTACAATTTGATGTGTGTATTCCTGAAAAAGAAGTTATGGGAGTTCCGGAAGTTGGAAGACGATTCAAAGGAAATATCTGGCTTCAAGGAAAAATCAATTTTTAAAAACACTTCACAACATCTCTCATTCGTGGTAGAATGAGAGATGTTGAAAATAAAAATGTTCCCTTAGTTAAATGCATATAACAAGTGCCTCCTAAGGGTCAGGTGGAGCAATCGCCTTTTGACATGATAACTAGATAAAATTGAATAGATTTATGAAAATGTCTCAGTACCTCAGTAGGATAGAGGGTTCGCCTCCTAAGGTTGTGCTCTACCAGCTGCCTTACGGGGAAAAGTGATCGTTGCCAGTCTCAATTTAATATAAGTCTCTGTAGCTCAGCAGGATAGAGCGTTCGCCTCCTAAGCGAAAGGCCGTGGGTTCGAATCCCGCCAGGGACGCCAGCAAACACGCCGAAAACCTTTGATTTATCAGGGTTTTCGGCTTTTCTTATTTCTGCGGCTTTTGTGGCTTTTTTGCAAAAAACCTTGGTTTGCTAACATTTGCTAACGAGATTTGGCCTTTTGCTAAGAAAGGCGGTAAGTCAGAGGTTCGATTTTTACCAAAGGAACTTGCAAACATTTGTTAGCAGAAATTAGAGGAAGTTGCAAACAAAATCGCGAATTTGCTAACATCGCTCAAAAATGCTTTCAGAACCTTGCTAACAAAAAAAGTGTTTGGTCACTGTGCAAAGTGGTTCAAACGAAGAAAACCTCTCACAAAGTGAGAGGCGTTCTTCTGAGGGAGGGACTTTATAAAGCTTTTGCCAGCTGCTTGAGCAGTGCGGCAGTTTCGGGATTTTTAAGCAGTTCCAGTATCTTCGCTGCATCACTTTCATCACTTTCAGTGACGGCAGTATCCGCAGTTTTAGGCTCTGTATCTTCAACAGGGTCAGGAGTCTTGGATGAGTAAAATGCTTCCTCCAATCGCTGAGCGTTTATGCAGCGATCCTCGTCGATGATGTGAGAGTAGACATCTGCAACCATTTTTACCTGAGCATGACCAGAGTCGCCCTGGACGGATTTCATATCGCCACCATTGAGTTTCAGCTTGTAGGTGATACTGGAGTGACGGAGAGAATGGAATACAACATGAGGCAGTCCGTTTTCTTTGATAAGTTTATTGAAAGCACGGTTAATCACCTGGCTTTCCATCGGACGGCCATTGCTGGAGCAAAAGACCAGGTTATTGTCGATGTATTCATCTCCAAACAGATCCATCAGCTCATCAATTTCTTTTTTTCTCTCTACCAGCATATAGGCAACTGTTTTCGGCAGGTACACGCGGCGAATACTGGTTTTGGTTTTAGGCTCTTTCAGGACCAGAGCAGTATGGGTACTGGCTATGCAAGGTGGAAACTTCTTAATAACACCTTTGTCGCTCAAATCGTCCAATGCACCTCGTGTAACCCGTTGCAGCTCTTTGTTGACGAATATATAAGCTGAACCATTTTCTATGCTCTGTGGTGCAATATCAATGCAGTCCCAGGTAAGGCCCAGCATTTCACCAATGCGTAAAGAGCAGGAGAACGCCAGATTTAAGGCAAGGGAGAGGATAGGATCATCACAGACTTCCATAGCCTTGCTCAGCGTTTCGGCAGTCCATATATCCCGTTCTTTATGTTCTTCTTTGGGAAGTGTCGCATTCAGGACAGGGTTACGGCTGATTAGTTCCCAACGCACCGCCTGATTAAAGGCACTGCGAAGTAGCTTGTGAATTTCTCTTACTGTATGCGGGGTCAGATATTCGCTTGTGGGTTTGCGGTTGTTGACGCTTACCGTTTTCACAGAGAGCAGATCACGGTAATACTTATCCATCATCCTTGGAGTGATGTCGGATAGTAACATATCTCCGATAATAGGAGTTATGTAGTTTCTCGCCAGACCACGGCGGCTTTCATATGTTGACATTGCCCAGGTATTTACACCATAGATGGACATATATTCATCGAGCAGATCGTTCAGGGTCTTTGCCGTAGGAATAAAGAAGGTTCCAGAGTCCTGCTCATACTCAATTTGCTTTTTTCGTTTTTTTGCTTCTGCATTTGTGCTGAAGGTTTCCCAACGCTGTCTGCGTTTTCCGTTTTCATCTGTGTAATCATACACCACAGAATATTTGCTTTTACGCTTCACGATAGATGCCATTTTCATTGCTCCTTTCTGAGATTTTCACATAATGAGTTTGCTTTTGATACCAGGCTTCAAAACTGCTGGTAATGATACGAATTCTTCGATCAATCAAGGTCGTCTCAAAATAGCCCCTTTTAACAAGGTCATAAGCTGTGCCAGATTTCAGCCCCAAAAGATCCGCCATTTCCGGAACTGACATCGTAGTATGCCTCCATTTCTCTCCGGGCGGTGTACCATCCACTTTTTTATAGTGGAACTGGCCGGCATACCAATCTTCAAAGCTATCCAGCATAACTCTCATTCGTCCGGCCACTTGAATTGTTTTGAAATAGTTCTTTTTAACCAACCAGTAGGATTCTACTTTACCAAGCCCAAGCATTTTGCCCATCTCTGGTACAGACATACTGGTCTTTACTCTTTGTTTTTGCATGGCTTTTGCCTCCTCTATAAAGTTTTTCTTGCTATGGCCTCATTGTAAGAGAAAGCAGAAAAAAAGTTAAGGATGTCGATTTGGAGATCGGCATCCTTGACAAATCATTCATCTGCGTGATCCAGCCAGTCATCAAAGCTCTTTTTGGAAATGCGGATATGACCGCCGACTCTGACGCTGTGGAATACACCCTGTTTTACCAGATTATATGCTGTGGGACGACTGATACCCAGAATGTCCTGAATCTCATCGACCGTATAGGTTCTTTTGTCATAGCTGACAGGATTTTGTTCATTAAAGCGGTTCAATTCCGCAATTCTTGCTTCAAACATAAAAACGCCTCCTTTATCCGGTAAGTGGCCTTACGGAGCCTCCATTTCCTCCGGAATATGAATATCTAAACTAACTTGCAGAGCATCATCAATCGCTCTCATTTCTTCGCGAGATACGCGCCCAATGTACGATAAAACACGCCTTTTATCAATCGTTTTAATTTGCTCCAGCAGAACAACAGATTTCAGTCCAAGCTCTGGAACGCTCTCCAGTGCATAGTGTGTGGGCAGCTCCTTTTTCTTAATCCATTTACTGGTGAGTGGAGCTACGATCAAAGTGGGGCAGAAAAAATTCCCCACATTGTTTTGAAGAACCAGGACAGGACGGGTGCCGCCTTGCTCTGATCCAAAATAAGGGTTCAAATTGGCATAATATAAATCCCCACGCTTATAAATCCAATCTTCTTTCATGTTCATCCTCCTATGTTTTGAGATTTGATTATGTAAGAAGGAGGCTCTGCAAATTACAGAGTCTCCTTCAATTTAGCGCCTGTTTTATCCCTTACTTGTCCACGACACCCCAGGGATTTGGGTAATCATTAAGCCGCAGGTGGCTGGCCTGCTTCTCAGGAGTTTCACCTCCACTTCGTTTGGTCTTACCCATGGCCTGCGACGGTTATTATCACGCTCGGACTATGGCTGTAAGAGAGCTTTCCTCCTTGTTATGCCATGACCGGATGCCATCCGATGTATTCCAGCCTGATATATTTCTGATAAACCGAAAACTCATCTATACAGCAAAAATGGGTTGGCCTGTTATGCGAGTGGCAGCTCTCAGAAAATATACCGCTGATGTAGCGGCTATTACGCCCAAAGAGGATCAAACTTAATGATTCGTATATGAGGTTGTCAAGGTGCAAGTGAAAGGATTTCCCTCTCACTTGCTACTGCCACTTTTTTAGAAAATCGCAACCAACTTTTTTATTTTTTCTTCGATTTTTTTCAATCTAAACTCCGCCTGCACCAACGAAGAGATGCAACAGATCGCCCAACGGGTTTCGCCGAAACTCACTGAATACGGAAACAGTGTATACATGAATCCGGAACTTTTTGCACGGGTGAAAAAAGTATACGAATCCCGGGACCGGCAAAGTCTGACACCGGAACAATCTACTCTTCTGGAAGATACGTGGAAATCCTTTATTAAAGGAGGAGCCAACCTGGAAAGTGCAGCCCAGAAAAGATTTCAGGAAATAGCCATGGAGTTATCCCAACTGGGATTAAAATTCGACGAAAATACCCTGGCCGAAACCAACGGATTCACCCTCCACATTACCGACGAAAAAGATCTGGCAGGTCTTCCTGAAGGAGCGGTCGAAATGGCTGCGATGACGGCAAAAGAAAAAGAATTGGAAGGCTGGCTGTTCACTTTGCATGCCCCCAGTTACATTCCTTTTATGAAATATGCCGACAAGCGGGAATTGCGTGAAAAAATGTACCGGGCTTATGCTTCAAGGGGAAACCGGGATAACCAATACGACAACAAAGAGGTGATCCGGAAGATGGTTACTCTCCGCCTGGAAAAAGCACAACTATTGGGCTATCCGACCTATGCCGAATACGTACTCACCGACCGGATGGCCCAAAACACGGAGACGGTGAATACCTTCCTCGGTCAGCTGCTGGCAGCTTCCCATCCTCATGCCCTGGCCGAAAAACAGGAAGTAGAAGAATTTGCCCGGCGTCAGGGATTTAAAGGCGAATTACAACGCTGGGATTGGGCCTATTATTCCAATAAATTGAAACAGGAAAAATACGCGCTCGACGACGAAATGCTAAAACCCTATTTCAAACTGGAAAATGTACAGCAGGGGGTATTCGGATTAGCCAACAAATTGTATGGTCTCACTTTTAAAGAAGTGGACAATATCGCCAAATACCATGAAGATGTAAAAACCTTCGAAGTATACGACCG
>OJMG01002715.1_pt1 | contig 14582 bp, 8 predicted proteins | sample 1597141 | NCBI WGS metagenome assembly OJMG01 (sample SAMEA2452119, study PRJEB22498) | human gut metagenome | biome: human feces; feature: human gut; material: feces | place: Australia | collected 2012 | reverse complement strand
TGTGTTAAGCACGCCGCCAGCGTTCATCCTGAGCCAGGATCAAACTCTCATGTTAAAAAGTTGATCTCAGTCAAGTTAAACTTGGCTAATTCGTTCATTCAGATAGAATCTGAATTTACTGTTTTAAAGGTCTTCAATTTTCATTGAAGCGTTCTGATTGATTCTCAAAATCTTTCAAGGTTTCTCACTGTTCAGTTATCAATGTTCTTTGTTTTGCTCTCTTGCGACAGCTTGATTATTTTATCAAATCACTGTTCGTTTGTCAAGCACTTTTTTATTTTTTTGAACTCTGTTTTAAGTTCTCTGTCTTGCGACAGCTTGTTTATTCTATCAAAATGTTTTTCATTTGTCAAGAACTTTTTTCACAACTTTTTTAATCAACTTATTTCAAAGCAATATTTATAAAGTCATGTCTGTAAATTGTAACTCACAAGCTCTACAACTCAATGTGTCCCGCGAGTCAGCTTTGATATAATATCATCCCGGCACACATATGTCAACGGATTTACTGCAATTAATTAAAGTAGTAAAACTATCTTAAAAAACACAAATTTTCTAAATTGTCTGTTTATTATATACAATTCTCACAATTACTATCTGACAGCCTCTATCGCTTCCTTGATATTTGCCACACCGACAATCTCAATTCCACTAATATGCGATACTCCTGCAAGACACACTTTGGGAACAATACACTTTTTAAAGCCAAGCTTCTTTGCCTCAGCCACACGCTGCTCGGACATGGTAACTCCGCGCACCTCTCCGCTTAAGCCCACCTCTCCAAAGCATATGATATCCTCACGCACTATAATATCCTTTTTGCTTGATGCGATTGCAAGCACTATCCCAAGGTCTATCGCCGGTTCGTTCATCCTTATACCGCCTGCTATATTCACATAAGCGTCACAGTCTGACAGTGACAGGTTGGCTCTTTTTTCAAGGACCGCCATGAGTAGATTTACTTTATTATAATCTGTACCATTTGCTGTACGCCTTGGATTATTAAAAAAGCTGTGACATACAAGAGCCTGTATCTCGAGAAGTATCGGACGGCTTCCCTCTATGGAACATGTGACAATTGATCCTGATGCTCCCTCGGGCTTACCGCTAAGCATATACTCCGACGGATTTTCCACCTCAACAAGTCCCTCCGCCTTCATTTCAAATACGCCTATCTCATTGGTCGAACCAAATCTGTTCTTAACACCTCTAAGTATCCTGTACGACTCATACCTGTCACCCTCAAAATAAAGCACAGTATCAACCATATGCTCTAACGTCCTCGGCCCCGCAACCGCACCATCCTTTGTCACATGTCCTACTATAAAAACAGAAATACCCAGAGTCTTTGCAAGCTGCATAAGCACTCCGGTTGTCTCCCTGACCTGTGAGACACTGCCCGGTGCCGACGCTATCTCCTCATTGTACATAGTCTGGATGGAATCTATTACAACAACCTCCGGTTTTTTTCGTTGAATCACGTCCTTTGCTATATCAAGACTTGTCTCACATAAAAGCTCCAGTGAATCCGTAAAATCACCAAGTCTGTCGGCACGCATCTTTATCTGATGCAGGGATTCCTCACCTGACACATAAAGTAATGGCACCTTTTTTTGTGAAAGTTCCCTGCATACCTGAAGTAGAAGCGTGGATTTTCCTATACCCGGATCTCCTCCCACAAGCACAAGTGACCCCCTCACAATTCCTCCACCAAGCACTCTGTCAAACTCGGCTATACCTGTCACTATACGCTCCTCTTTCTCGCTTTTTACTGCCGAAAGAGGCAGAACCTGTGCCGCCTTTGATTCTTTTTTTACTTTTCCCGACGAGCTTATCGACTTTTTATCTACGGTTTCCTCTACAAATGTATTCCATTCCTTACAGGCCGGGCACTGTCCCATCCATTTTGCCGATTCATAACCACATTCCTGGCAGAAAAATACAGAGGTCTTTCCTTTTGCCATATTGTTCTCCTTTATAAAATACAAAAAGCCCGGCTTTCACCGGGCTAAAAATATGCTCTATTTTCTTGATACTTTGATATCGACTGAATCAACACCCTCAAGCTCTACGCTTAAGCTGAGCTTGCCGCCGAGATTTGTCTTCATAGTACCTGCAACAGCTCCAGCTATATCAATTTCGTACTCTGTCTCCTCTTCAAGGCCAAGAGTAATCTGAGCATCCTCAGGTCCCTCCACAGTAAATGTCACTGTATCAGCAGTCTCCTCGAAATCCATAACCGCTGTTCCCGGAACAGACTCGTATACAAAGAGTCCGTTTCTTTCGAGCTTTGTAATCTCCTTAAAGGTCTTAACCTTGTAGATATCTCCACCCTTCTCAAAATTATCAAGCTTTGCCTTTGCAGCCAATGTATAATCTCCGAAGCTGAGCTTTCCGTTTTCCTCAGTACGGATTAATTCACTTATTACAGCCATTTTTATCCTCCCGTAGCTATATTGATATATTAATTATAAATCCAATTCTACTCAACAGTCAATGAAATTTGTTTGTTTTTCGTAGAAATTATTACCTTATCGCCGCGCTTAATTTTGCCGGTAATAATATCCTCTGACATACGGTCTTCAATCTCCTCCTGAAGTTTTCGTTTAAGAGGTCTTGCGCCATATTTTCTGTCATAGGCTTTGTCCACGATAAAGGATTTTGCACTGTCGCGCACTGTGAGCTCTATATCAAGCTGTTCTTTACAGCGTTTCTTAAGCTCCTTTACAAGAAGTGTCACTATATGCTTCATGTCATCCTTGTTGAGAGCTCTAAATACAATAGTCTCGTCGATTCGGTTCAAAAACTCAGGTTTAAATATACGGCGGACCTCCTCCATGACACTGTTCTTCATACGCTCGTGATCCTGCTTTTCATCCTCACCAGCGCCAAAGCCAAGGCGCTTTGGTTCTATAATTGAAGAAGCTCCTGCATTTGATGTCATGATGATTATTGTATTCTTGAAATCAACCGTGCGCCCCTGTGAATCAGTGATTCTACCATCATCAAGCACCTGTAAAAGTATATTGAACACATCAGGATGTGCTTTTTCTATCTCATCAAACAGTATAACAGAAAAAGGATTGCGTCTGACCTTCTCTGAGAGCTGTCCGCCCTCCTCATGACCCACATATCCCGGTGGTGAACCAATCATCTTTGAAACACTATGCTTTTCCATGTACTCTGACATATCAACACGTATCATGGCATCTTCTTTGCCAAAGACAGCCTCAGCAAGCGCCTTTGACACCTCCGTCTTACCTACTCCTGTCGGTCCCAAAAACAGGAATGAGCCAATCGGCTTCTTAGGATCCTTTAAACCAACACGGCCTCGTCTGACTGCCTTTGCGACAGCAGAAACAGCCTCCTCCTGTCCTATTACACGCTTGTGAAGTATCTGTTCAAGTTTTGCAAGTCGTCCTGCCTCTGACTCTGTAAGCTTATTTACAGGTATTTTGGTCCATCCCGATACTACATCCGCTATCTCATTTTCGCCGACTACAGGCTGATTTTTGGCTCCTGCGCGACGGTTCTTTCTGATAAGCTTCTGCTGTTTATTTTCAAGCCCTTCCTTTTCTGACATAAGCGCGCCGGCAGCTGCGAGATCTCCTTTCGACAAAGCATTTTCCACCCGGTTCTGCTTATCTGTTATCTCTTTTTTCAGAGCAAGCAGTTCGTCAGATGATGTCAGATTCTTAAGCCTTATCCTGGCTGCCGCTTCATCCATCAGGTCTATCGCCTTATCAGGTAAAAATCTGTCATTTATATATCGTGCAGAAAGGTTTACTGCTGCTTTCACACCCTCATCTGTTATGATGACACCATGATGCTTTTCATAGAGTCCCTTTAATCCTGTGAGTATCTCTATTGTCTCATCTACACCAGGCTCCTCAACCATCACCGGCTGGAAACGGCGCTCAAGCGCAGCATCCTTTTCCACGTATTTGCGGTACTCTTCTATGGTAGTGGCGCCGATTACCTGTACCTCGCCTCTGGCAAGTGCCGGCTTTAATATGTTAGATGCATCTAACGAGCCTTCTGCTCCTCCTGCACCTATTATAGTGTGAAGCTCATCAATGAAAAGCAGTACATTTTTGGCATTCGAAACCTCGCTTATCACCTTCTTGATACGCTCCTCAAACTCACCACGATACTTTGATTTGGCTACAAGCCCGGACATATCAAGGGAAACCAGTCTCTTTCCCAAAAGAATATCCGGAACATTGCCACTGACTATATCCTGCGCAAGTCCTTCTACTATAGCGGTCTTGCCCACTCCCGGCTCTCCAATCAGACATGGATTGTTTTTGCCACGGCGGCAAAGTATCTGGATAACGCGCTCCATCTCCTTTTTTCTGCCTATAACAGGGTCAAGAAGCCCTGCCTCTGCCATATCTGTCAAATCTCTGGAATACTGATCTAATACAGGAGTCGCAGAATTGTATGATGTACCGTAGCTTTTCATCAGATCCCTGTATGCAGACGGATCCTCCCCCATCGCACCAAGAATATCTATAAACATCTTCTGACTGTTAACACCCATGGTGTTTAAAAGTCTTGCAGCTGCACAGTCTCCCTGCAGTACTATAGCCATCAGCAAGTGTTCTGTACCTATCTCATTGCACTCAAATCTATCGGCTTCCTCCGATGCACGCTCCAATACTCTCTGTGTCCTTGGTGAATAGCCATCCCTGTCCATCACTTCGATGTTATCCCCCGGTGAAATCAGGTCTTCAATCATCGAAATAAGCTTATCATATTCCACATTGCAGGCTGTTAGAACCTCAGCTGCCACACCGGTGCCCTCTTTTATAAGGCCAGCCAGTATGTGCTCTGTTCCAACATAGCTGTAATTCATTTTCTTTGATATACGTGCAGCCAAATCTATTGCTTTTTTAGCCTTACTTGTATATGGTTTCAAGTCATATCCTCCAGTCATATTCACTAATTTAAGTCGATGAACTGCAAATCATCATCCTCGCTATCATCTTCATTGTCATCCTTTGCACTGCTGTCTATAGTCTCAGACGGCTTATTTCCATCATTGACAAAGCCATCAAGTGCCATTTGAAGCTGTTTCTTTAAAGCATCCTCATCAGCATCGTTTTCTGTGTCAGAAACGTTTTCCTGCCTTGAATCGTCTTTTAAATCAAACTCAGAGTTTTCATTCTCAACAGCTTTCTTAGAATCAGGTGTAATTTCTACGGTTCTTCCGACATAGGATGCATTTGATATATTTTCATCCGTAGCCATCTTTTGCTCATCTGCAGCACCTTCCGCTGTTTCTTCTGCGACTTCATCTGCCGGCTCTTCTACAGCTTCATCTGCTGTTTCTTCTGCGGCTTCACCTGCCGACTCTTCTGCAGCTTCTCCTGCCACTTCATCCACCGACTCTTCTGCAGCTTCTTCTGCCACTTCATCTAACGGCTCTTCTGTAACCTCTTCTTCCGGCTCATCTGCTATCTCGTCCGCAGTTTCATCAGTTGTTTCTTCCAAAGCTTCATTTGATACATCTTCTGCTGCATCATCTACATCATCATCGTCATCATGATAGTCCATTGCCTTATATTTTCTGTTTTTCACAGCTGATACAATAAGCAACAGTAACAGAATAATGATAATAAGAACCAGTATTGCAGCTAAAACAAGATATTTATTGGCAATTCCCGGGACAAGCTCGCTCTTTGTTGTATCGTTTTCCTCCTGTGCCACTGTAGGTGTACTGAGCTCGGTTCTCATATATGTGCCATCTACGCTATCATATGTGTACCAGCCACTCTCACCATTGTCATTCATGGCGTATACGAGGTAAAAATCCTTCGTCTGATCATCTTTTTTTTCGGCTTTAGTCTGGTAGGCTGTTGCCACACCCTTGCCCTCTATGGAGAGCGAGACCTCATTATATCCTTCAGGCACATCATCCACCTTAGGCAGTAAAACTACGATAAAATGTGACTCGGAATTGATACGGACATACTCATACGCTGCATTCTGGGCAGCATCATATACAAAAAGCCCATTGCCGCTTTCTGACTGTAAATACACAAGTGTGATATCACCAAAGGTACCATGAAGGGTATTGTATTCAAGACCGTCAATCACTGTCTTTGAGTGCTCAAAGCCTTCAGGAACAACATCCTCAGGAATGTCATTTACCATAGTCCACTCTGTTCCATTTATATTGAACTTCTTCCAGTTATCCTGCTTATCCGCATTCTCCGGATCATCCTCGGCTCTTCTGGTAACAACTATATTGTATGTGCTTGTGCTGCCGTCCTCTGCTGTCACAACAACGCTGACCGTATTCTCTCCAACCTCAAGTGAATCATTGCCTGTGACGGATGTCACACTCGCCTTGGAATCAGCCGGATTTGCTGTAACCGCAAGGCTTGAACAGCTGTAATCTACTGTAGCTGTGTAATCCTTTGTCGCAGCAGAAAATTCAGGGGAAAGCGTACCTGCTGAGATAACAAGCGAACCAAGAGATGCGTTTGAGGATTTCTTTTCCTCTTTGTTTTCATTATCTTTATTTGCATCGCTGTCATTTCCTGTATTGCTGCCCGAATTGTCCTTGTTGCTGTTTGAATCGTTGTTTGATGAAGCACTTGTTACGGTCACCTTCGTGCTGGCACCTGTGATTGTGCCTCCGGCATCGTTACCCTCTGCATCTCCTACAACTGTACAATATGCCTTTATAGTGCAGCTTCCTGCAGCCTTCGCCGTAAATGAAAATGACTGCGATGTGGGATATCCTGCAGCGTCACCAATATTGGCCACACCATCTCCTCCGTTACTCAGTACTCCCTCGTCAGAGCTTGAGATAACTACAGTACCAAAATATCCGGACGGCATGGAAACAGTCACCTTAACTGTTTTTCCAACAGCTACAGAGCTTGAGCTGACACTGAGACCAAGTCCCTGCGCATATACATGCTCGGCAGGTGTGAAAACAAGCATCACTGCCACAACAAGTGATAATATACATCCAAATAATTTCTTCATATCTTTCCTCACATTTCTAATTCTGCGATATCTTTGATTTGCCCAGTATGTGTCTGTTCATGATTATCATATCAAGGGCATTTCCACCATCACCCTTTCTGTTAGCATCAGCTGCCTCCAGATAAGCACCTGTGAGTGTTCCCTTTCCTAAGATATGTCTGTTGAGCTTAATCATATCAAGAGCATTTACAGCACCATCACCATTGATATCTCCATATATAACAATATCGTATGTCTTTTTCAGATTACCTGAAGCATCATAAACAGCCACTTTATTGCCTGTTGCAATCTTTCCGCTGTTTTCTGAGCCTGAGCTTGTCAGAAGCTTTACAGTACCTGATGCTGATACTGCTATATTCTTCACAAAATCAGCTGCACCGGTTCCAGGCTCAATGCCTGTAATATAAGTACCTATACTGTATTTACCTGATGTTATGTTTACATCTGTATTATTTTGGTTATTATTGTTCTGATTATTATTGCCACCTGCATTATTTACAGATGCCGCCTGCCTGTTTATATTGATAGTGTATGTTCTTGTATCACCGCTTTGCGACTTGCATTTTACCTTAATTGTATTATTTCCGACAGCAAGCGAATAGCTTCCTGTGCCTGAAACACCACTGTTTCCTGAAACTGCATCTGCCGAAACAGTCACTGAGCTTATGGCATTTGAAACAACTGCTGAATAGCTTGTTGTCGCTCCATTGAAGGTCGGTGTGAGTGTTACACCGCTTATCGCAAGCGACTGCAGATAGTTATTGGTATCGCCAGCTTTATCGAAGCCCACTGCTGACGATGGCATATTATTGTATACAGGTATTTTAAATACAAAAGCCTGATTCTTGTCTGAATATCCTTTAGCCAGACTCTGTCCCTCAGTAAGAGCCGCTGTGGCATTGCCCATGTACTGATGGAAATACAGCGAGCTTGTATTTACTACATTAAACTTCTCAAAATACAGTGTATTTTGACCCTTATTTATATAATTGCTACCCACCTTTACAGCTCCGCCGCTTATGGACTTTACTCTTGTATTCCAGCCCTGCTTCTTGGCAAAAGACAGACCATTTTTATAAATCTTATCCTTCGTGTTTCCGGTTGCACTAAAATTAAAATAATTATAATATCCTTCGTATCCGGAATATGTACCCGAAATAAGAGGGCTCGTTCCCTTTTGTCCCTGCTCCTGCTTTATACGCGATGCTATATGGTATGCACTTACTCCACTGCTCTTTGCCACATCCATGAATGTGCTTGCATAATTGATTTTCTCACCATTGTTGGAATAGGTCTTTGTTCCCTCCATAAATGTGCCTTTTACTATGGACTTGACACCTTCAAGTGCCTCATTCGGACTGTATGCCAGACTCTGAAACTGAAAAATATTGGTCTCATCAAGAAAATTCCTTGGATCCATGAGATAAGCAATATAGGCACTGCTTGCTGACACCCATCCCGGTTCGTACTCAACCCACGTATTTGTTGACCAGTTATATGCTCCGGCAGCTGTGGATTTCTTGGCATTGTCTGCTGATTTGGATACCAGATTAAGTCCGTTTACACTTTCATTTTCAATCACCGTATCCCAATTCAAACCTGTATTTACAGCCTCAAATGTCCAGCTTGAATACTTATTGTGAAGAGCTGTAAGGTTTGGAATATAGCTGTCAGGAAAGCCTGCATTCTTCATAGCCGTGACAAAATCAGTATTGTCTCCGCTATTATTGTATGTCACCTTTATGTATGTACTGATAGTCCAGCCCGTAAATGCCTTGCCGTTTAAAGTACCCTTGACATTATACCAGACCACACCGTTTACCCTGGTCTCTCCAATTATGTCAACCTGATGGTTCCAGTTGAGTGAGACAACCTTGGTAGTTCCGGATGTGCCTGCTGCATTGCGGACATACACATTGCCACCTGTAATCGTACCTGTAGCATATGCTCCCGATGCGGTTGCAAGGGCAAGCTGTTCCTCATTATTCTGCTGTATGGCATCCGCATTGCCGGTGTCTGCTGAAGCATCCCCTGTCTGCGCATTGTCTGATGCAGCTGTGCCGGTACCTGCTGATACAAAATCAGACCTGATATAGCTTACACACTCCTCGTTATTTGCTGCCAGATTGTACTTTGCCTTGTACCACACCTTGCCGTCTGCACCTGTAGTCTGCTCAAGAATAGTAATATCCTTGCCGTTTGAAAGCTTGTGCTCCAGCTCATACTCTGTGCCCGGTCCGCTTCTCGCCGCTACCCAGTATCTCTCATCACACACAACCTTAGCCGCCTGATCCGCATAGACTGCCATGCTGCTGTATGGTGCCAGGTCACATGCAGCTAATGACAATGTAACGACAGAGGCTGCCAGAAATTTATTTATCTTTATCATCAAATCCCATCTTTCTTATGTGCATTGTTTACATTAATCCATTATCCATTTAATTATAATAGAATATGACCTTTGTATCAATGTATTCGGCAGAAATTTATTATTTTTTTATTAATGATATGAGGGTCAAAAGGTATTTTGACCCTTTAATCATAATATAAAAAACTCCCTTAAACGTGCAGCTCATGCTTACGTTTCAGGGAGTTGCCTGATTCATATTCTGCTTATTCTTACTGTCTCCTGTAGCTTTTTCTAGCTGAACAGGGATTTTATCTTATCCCATAAATCCATGAAAAAGTTACCAATCTTTTCCCAGAAGCCCGGGTCATTTATCTTATCGCCAAGCTTTGATGCCCAGTCCTGTGCCTGGTTGATGACTGAATCCCAGTCGATATTGGCATCCTTAAGCTTCATAAGAAGCGATGTCAGCTTTGCAATATCATCATCAGAAAGCTTCAAGTCGTAATCCTTTGCAGCCTCCTTTATCGCATCCTTTATCTGGCTCTCATCCTTGAGCCTTCCATCGGCAAGCTGCTTCTTTAGGTCTGCAATCATTGCCTCGATATCCTGCGAATCGCCGTCAATGCTCTTGTTGAGCTCTCCTGTTGTGACAAGCTCATCCATCGCTGCGTCTGTCACCTTGTCGTCAAGCTTCTTGCCTGTCATCTCCTCGTATGCCTTTAGTGTGCCTACAAGTGCTGCCGTTCCGGAAATAGGGAAAGGTCCTGCGACTATGATTTTAGCATCAGCTATGCCTGCTGTGGCAAGCGCATTCTTGTACATTCCTACCGTACAGTAATTGATATTGTGTGTGGAAACACTAAGACCCGCACCCTTTTTATCCTCTGTAATGAGTACTGAGGAAAGTGACCTTGTGCCAATCTCGCTCTTGCTGATGTATGAATCGAGGTACTTGTGCTCCTCATCATTATTTACATAGACCACATCGTAATTGTCCAGATCAGTGAGCTCGATTCCCATAAATCCAAGCACTGTCGCTCTCTGATCCGGTGTGAGGTCTGCTCCAAGACTTAAGTATGGCTTATCATTTTTGCTGATGGTCACCTTGTCGTTTGCCTCACTGCCGGCTGTAGTTGTGCTGTCTGCAGTACTGTCTGTGTTACTCTTATCAGCTGCGTCACTGCTGTCACTGCCTGATACATCAACGCTTGAAACTGTATCAGTCTGCGTAGCTGTCTCTGTTGCAAATACAGCCGGATTCATTGTAAACAGTGTCACCGCAGCAAGCACGCTACATACAATACTCTTTGCTTTTTTCTTTATTAATCTAATCATTTTTCCTCCAATCTACTGCTCTATATCATACGAAATTGTAAAGTTGCTTCCGTCGAAGCTGACATCTGCCATGCTTCCGCATACCACAGGCATCATCGGCGACATATGACCTATATCCAGATCCATGATGATTGGCACATTAAACTCTCTAAGCAGTGATGAAAGCGCCTGTCTGTGGTCTATGCCAAACATTTCCTCTCCAAAGTGCGCCGGGCGTCCGATAAGAAAGCCCTTTACATTTGAAAACCATCCTGCATTTTTCATCTGCCACATAGCCCTTCTCATGCCCATCACATTAAGGTCACATGCCTCAAGGAACCATATGATACCATCATCACTGTAGCGCTCATTAAATTCCCTTACATGGTCAAACGATGTGCCAAGCAGATTGATAAGACAATCCATGCAGCCACCAAGCAGCCTGCCTCTCATGGTAAGCCTGCTTTCCTTTGCCACCGTGGGAATAGAGCTGATACACGACTTTTCAGTCAGGTTGTAGCCCACAAACGGAGCATTCTCATCCTTTATCGATTCCTTCTCCCACATAGGGTAATTGGTAAATGAAAGCTTCCTGCCACAAAGCAGATTAAATGCATCGGTAAGTGACTCATGCCACACCTCCATGCCAAAGCTGCCCGCACACGGCCCGTAAATACCTGCTGTATCTGCAATAGTAGCCTCCAAAAATGTGAAATTCGTGTTGTCGGAATAGCCCATGTACCATTTCGGCTTTGACTGCTTCACGCGCTCAAAATCAATATAAGGCACTACCTCGCACATCAGCTCGCCACCACCACAGGATATAAGCACATCACTGTCAGCAGAAGCATAGCTCTCGTTCAGCTCTTCTGCGCACTTCTTAGGTGTATTGCTGATACCTATGCCACTGTCGCACCTGCAGTTAGGTCCCTCTATCGTCTTATAACCCATGCTGTGAAACCTTTTAATGGCATTGTCAAAGGCACTCCTGTACGGCTCTGTTGTACAGCCCATCGAAGGCGCCACAAAGCCTATTGTTCCTCCATCCTTTAGAAATTCAGGGTATCTCATGTTTCTATCATCCTATCACTATTATTTACATATCTAAGCTTCTGTCTGAAGTAAAATATGTAGGATTTTATCATTTCTGTCAAGGTCATTTTACTGTCATAATTAAATGTCGTCGTGTACTGCACATGCTGTCTGTTGCACCAGTTGTATATATCATGCAGACTTATCAAATCAACATTCTTCATATTGTTCATAAACACCTTAACCTTTGAAAGCTCATCCTCACTGTCAATGTATAGATGAAAGATAGTATTCGGACATTCAATTATTATCTGCTGTTCTTCTATATTTTTCATCACTGTATCCTCTATTGAATGATGTATCCTGTGTGATTAAAAACATTATCGTCTGTCACACCGGGATGTGAGTAATAACAAAATATCGTAACCGTTCAGTACCTTCACAGTTAAAAAATATCACATAACCATAGTACTACACCGGCGTCACAAAATCCAGTCATTTTTGCCTGCCAATTCTTACTATTTTATTAAGAAAAACGGTAAATATTATACTCCCTCACAGTCAAATGCCGGAATGAAACTGTCCTTTGCCACGTCACCCTCCTGTATAAATGCATTCGTGATTCCTATTTCGAGGGCATAGTCAACAAGCCTTTCATACTCTCTCCTTGTCACTGTGCGGTTTATCTCAGGATAATCCTTTAGTGCAATCGGCGTAAACTGGCTCATCATGCTTATATATACGTGATCATGATATGTATCATACAGGTATTTAAGTACAGCCTTTGCATCATTCACATGTCCCGGCAGTAGAAGCTGTCGCACAATAACTCCCTTTTGTATGAGTCCTGTCGCATCGTCAATCACTACATCCGGCTGCTGCCTGACCATCTCTGAAAGCGCCTGCTTTGCGACAGACGGATAATCTTTTGCCCTTGAATACCTTGCCGAAAGCGTACTGTCCATATATTTAAAATCCGGAAGATACACATCCACTATACCCTCAAGCAGCTTTAGCTCTGTCACATTTTCATATCCGCTCGTATTGTATATAATAGGAAGCTTCATGCCGCGGCTTTTTGCATCGTTTACCGCCCACACTATATCAGGGATATACTGCCCCGGTGTGACCAGATTGATATTATTTGCGCCTTTGTCAGCAAGTTCCATAAAGATATCACTCAGCCTCTCTTTACTGATTAGCTTTCCCGCTTTTCCGTCAGAGCTCTCCCTGTTCTGGCAGAACACGCAGTGCAGGCTGCAGCCTGAGAAAAAAACTGCCCCGCTTCCTCTTTTTCCTGATATGCACGGCTCCTCCCAGTAATGAAGCGCTGCTCGCGCCACCTTTATTTCAGATGAAACGCCACATACGCCTGTTTGTCCGGTGCTTCTGTTTATGCCACATTTTCTGGGACACAATAAGCAATTCTCGTATTTATTCATATTTTTCATTTTAACCCTTGCTAAAAATAATGTTTGATACTACAATCTATATGATTAAAGGGTCAAAAGGTATCATCGATGCATTCTTGCATGCAATTCGATGTACACCTTAGTGACCCGCACTACACCGAGAAAGTAGCAATTTGCTGCGGGGACGCAGGAAATTAACGGATTTCGAGGTGTAGTCAGATTACGGGAATGCGTAGCATGTAGTAATCTGATTAATCATCATTTTAAATTATATCATAACTATTCTTACAGAAGAGAATAGTTAAAATACACAATAAGGAGATTACAATGAATCAGTCAAACTGTATCGTCGCCCAGTCAGGCGGCCCAACTGTTGCAATCAACGCAAGCCTTGCAGGAGTCATCGCAGGAGTAAAAAACTCTGAGAAATACGATATCTGCTATGGCGCCGTAAACGGAATACTCGGCATATTAAATGAGAATTATCTCAATCTGTCAGATATTTTTGCAGATGATGCTAATCTTGAAAAGCTCAAGACCACACCTGCCATGTATCTTGGCTCGTGCCGCCACAAGCTCCCTGATTACAAGGATGATGATTCACCATATGTATACATCTTCCACCAGTTCGATAAGCTTTCTATAAAAGCTTTCTTTTACATCGGTGGAAATGATTCGATGGATACCGTATTAAAGTTATCCGATTATGCAAAAAAAATCAACAGTGATGTGAAAATTATAGGGATTCCAAAAACCATCGACAATGACCTATGCATGACAGACCATACTCCGGGATTTGGCTCTGCAGCCAAATATATCGCATCAAGCATGCTTGAGATAGCCCATGACACCTTTATCTATGCTGTTAAGAGTGTTACAATCGTTGAAATCATGGGACGTGACGCAGGATGGCTCACTGCCGCTTCCGCTCTCGCACGTAATGAGTACAATACAGCGCCTCAGTTCATATATCTGCCTGAGGTGGATTTTGACAAGGACAAATTTGTTGCCGATATAAAAGAAGCCCTTACGCACACTAACAATGTAATAGTTGCCGTATCCGAAGGAATACATGACGCAGACGGCTCATACATTACATCATCAAAGGCCGCATGTGACCAGTTCGGACACCAGCAGCTAAGCGGTGCCGGAAAAGCTCTTGAGTTCATCGTAAAGGAAAACATCGGTGTCAAGGTGCGCTCTGTAGAGGTAAATGTGCTCCAGCGCTGTGCCTCACACCTTGCATCATTAACCGATATCGAGGAATCTTTTGCTCAGGGTAAAAAGGGTGTCACTATTGCAGCAGAGGGTGTGACCGCATCAATGGTATGCTTGAAGCGCATCTCAAATAATCCTTATCAGGTGGAATACACATATTCTGCTATCAAGGATATCGCAAACGAGGCCAAGTCTGTGCCAAGAGATTGGATCAATGATGCGGGCAATGATGTGAAGCCTGAACTTATCGAATA
>OJMG01002694.1_pt1 | contig 14666 bp, 10 predicted proteins | sample 1597141 | NCBI WGS metagenome assembly OJMG01 (sample SAMEA2452119, study PRJEB22498) | human gut metagenome | biome: human feces; feature: human gut; material: feces | place: Australia | collected 2012 | reverse complement strand
GGGAGTACGCCTGCCTCGTCATCACGGCGGATAAGGGCATGGCGGGCGCGTATAACCACAATGTGCTGAAAATTGCGCGGGAAATGCTGCATGAGCATCCGGAGACGGAGCTGTTCGTCGTGGGTGAATATGGCCGCCAGCATTTTGCGCAGGCGGGCATCCCGATTGAGAAGTCCTTCCTCTATCCCGCGCAGAATCCGACGCTGCACCGCGCACGCGAAATCTGCGATATCCTGCTGGAACGCTACGACAATGGCGAGTTCCAGAAATTGTTCATTGTCTATACCGATATGAAGAACAGCCTGAGCGCCGAAGCGACCAGCACGCGCCTTCTGCCCTTTCACCGGGGCGATTTCGCGTCCGTCGCCGCGCCGGGTAGTGTTCACTTTGAGTTTACGCCCGGCGTTGAGGCGGTGCTGGACAACGTCATCCGCAGTTATATCACGGGTTTCGTGTACAGCGCGCTGGTGGACAGCTTCTGCGCGGAACAGAACGCCCGCATGACCGCTATGTCCTCCGCCGGGGAAAATGCCGACAAGATGCTTGCGTCGCTCTCGGTGCAGTATAACCGCGTGCGTCAGGCGTCGATTACGCAGGAGATTACCGAGGTATCCTCCGGCGCAAAGGCACAGAAAAGAAAGAAGGTGCAGTCATGCTGAGCTATGGCAAAATCGTGCAGGTGTCCGGCCCTGTGGTGGACTGTGAGTTTCAGGAGGGACAGCTGCCGAAGATTCGCGAAGCACTGCGCGTCCAAGTGGAAGACGAAGTGCGCACCATGGAAGTGGCGCAGCACATGGATGAACATACTGTCCGCTGCATCATGCTGGCGCCCAGCGAAGGGCTTTCGCGCGGCATGACGGTGGAGGCGACTGGACGCGGCATCAGTGTTCCCGTCGGCGACGCGACCTTGGGGCGTATGTTCAACGTCCTGGGCGACCCGATTGACGGCGGCGAGGCGCTTCCGGCATCCACCGAAAAATGGAGCATCCACCGCCAAGCGCCATCCTTTGCCGAACAAAGCCCGGTCGTGAGCATTCTGGAAACCGGCATCAAGGTCATTGACCTGCTGGAGCCGTATGCCAAGGGCGGCAAAATCGGCCTGTTCGGCGGCGCTGGCGTCGGCAAAACGGTTCTGATTCAGGAGCTGATTACCAACGTCGCGTCCGAGCATGGCGGCTATTCCATCTTCACCGGCGTTGGCGAGCGCAGCCGCGAGGGCAACGACCTGTGGAACGAGATGATGGAAAGCGGCGTCATTTCCAAGACGGCGCTGGTCTTTGGGCAGATGAACGAAGCGCCGGGTGTGCGTATGCGCGTGGCGCTGTCCGGGCTGACGATGTCGGAGTACTTCCGCGACGTGGAGCATAAGGACGTGCTGCTGTTCATCGACAACATCTTCCGCTTTGTGCAGGCTGGTTCGGAGGTTTCGACCCTGCTGGGGCGTATGCCGTCCGCGGTTGGCTATCAGCCGACGCTGGCGACCGAAATGGGGCAGCTGCAGGAGCGCATTACATCCACGCACAACGGCTCTGTCACGTCCGTACAGGCGGTTTATGTTCCTGCCGATGACTTGACTGACCCCGCCCCTGCGCAGACGTTCACCCACCTGGACGCAACGACTGTTTTGAGCCGTAAGATTTCCGAGCAGGGCATTTACCCGGCGGTTGACCCGCTGGCATCCACCTCCCGTATTCTGGAGGCGGATATCGTCGGTCAGGAGCACTACGAAACGGCGCGTGCGGTGCAGGAGATTCTGCAAAAATACGCTGATTTGCAGGATATTATTGCCATCTTGGGCATCGAAGAACTCAGCGAAGAGGATCGTCTGACGGTTGCGCGCGCTCGCAAGGTGCAGCGCTTCCTGTCCCAGCCGTTCCACGTTGCGGAGAAGTTCACGGGCATCAAGGGCGTGTATGTCCCGCTGAAGGACACCATCCGCAGCTTCAAGGCGATTCTGTCCGGCGAAATGGACGAATATCCTGAATCCGCCTTCTTCAACGTCGGCACGATTGAGGATGTCAAAGCCAAAGCCGCGAAGGAGCAGTAAGCGATGGACACGTTTCAGCTCAATATCCTCGCCGCGTCGTCCGCCTTCTATGAGGGCGAATGCGAATCGCTGGTTGTGCCGACGCCCGATGGCAAGTGCGGTGTGCTGGCGCACCACAGCAACGCCATTGCCGCCATCAGCCCCGGCGAACTCAGCTACACCGTTCCCGGCGAAAAGCCGCGTCTGGCTGCCGTGTCGCATGGGATGATCAAGATTGAGGACAACCATGTGCTGGTGCTGGTGGAGACGGCGGAAAAGCCGGAGGACATCGACCGCATCCGCAATCAGCAGAAGGCGGACGCGGCGCGCGAAGCCCTGCTGCAAAAGCAGAGCCGCCGCGAGTATCTGGAAACGCAGGCGCAGCTGGCGCGCGCGCTGACCCGTCTGCGCGTCAAGCACCATTCGGAGAATCTGGACTAATCGTATCAGCCGAGGCAGAAATGCTTCGGCTTTTCCTGTATTCCAAAATACACGCAAAATACAGAAAACCTATTGACATGGTAGGGAATATCATGTATGATGATGTTGTTCGATTTGAGCAAACACGAAGCAAGGAGGTGGCGCAGGATGCTGAACCGGAATTATCAGAGAGAACTGTGCGGCAATCGAATGCGACGCTCCCGGACAAAGCAGTATGGTCGGGTGCTTCGTTTTGCGTACCGCTCAGCCGAAGCATATCGTCGTTGACATCGACCATTTGTCCGGGAGTTTGCGAAGAACAAGCCCCGGTTATTTTTTGGTCAAATCCTCAGTTTCTTAAAACTTATCGACATAAATCGACATAAAAGAAAAGAGGACATCACGATGAGCAATTACAAGTTTGAAATCCTTCAGCTGCATGTTGGCCAGGAACAGCCTGATCCCGCAACCGATTCCCGCGCTGTCCCGATTTATCAGACCACGTCCTACGTCTTTAAGAACTCCGCCCATGCCGCCGCACGTTTCGGTCTGGCAGATGCGGGCAATATCTACGGCCGACTGACCAACTCCACGCAGGATGTGCTGGAAAAGCGCATTGCGGCGCTGGAAGGCGGTGTTGCGGCGCTTGCGCTGGCATCCGGTGCGGCGGCGATTAACTACACGATTCAGGCGCTGGCGCAGGATGGCGGTCACATCGTCGCGCAGAAGACGATTTACGGCGGCAGCTACAACCTGCTGGAGCATACCCTGCCGCATTTCGGCATCACCGCGACGTTCGTGGATGCGCACAACCTTGCCGAGGTCGAGAACGCCATTCAGGACAACACCCGCGCGATTTATCTGGAAACCCTCGGCAACCCGAACAGCGATATTCCCGACATCGACGCAATTGCGGAAATCGCCCATCGGCACAGCCTTCCGCTGGTGATTGACAACACGTTCAGCACGCCCTACCTGATTCGCCCGATTGAACACGGCGCGGACATCGTTGTGCATTCCGCGACGAAGTTCATCGGCGGTCACGGCACGACGCTCGGCGGCATCATCGTCGATTCCGGCAAGTTCGACTGGAAGGCGAGCGGGCATTATCCGGCGATTGCTGATCCGAATCCGAGTTACCACGGCGTGTCCTTCGCGGACGCGGTCGGCTCGGCGGCGTTCGTCACCTATATCCGCGCGATTCTCCTGCGCGACACGGGCGCGACGATTTCGCCCTTCAATGCCTTCCTGCTCCTGCAGGGCGTGGAGACGCTGTCCTTGCGTCTGGAACGCCATGCGGAGAACACGAAGAAAGTTGTGGCGTACCTTGCGCATCATCCGCAGGTGGAGCATGTGAACCATCCGTCTCTGCCGGAGCACCCCGACCACGCGCTGTACGAGAAGTATTTCCCGAACGGCGGCGCGTCCATCTTCACCTTCAACATCAAGGGCGGGCAGAAGGAAGCGCACAAGTTTATCGACAGCCTGAAAATTTTCTCTCTGCTGGCGAACGTTGCGGACGTGAAGAGCCTTGTCATTCACCCGGCAACGACGACGCATTCCCAGTTGACGGACGAAGAGCTGGCGGATCAGGGCATTGCGCAGAACACGATTCGCCTGTCCATCGGCACGGAACACATCGACGACATTATTGCGGACTTGGAGCAGGCGTTTGAAGCCGTGAAAGCCGCGGAATAATACAAGAACCCCGGTATCAGCCTGATTAGGCACACGATACCGGGGGTTCTTTTATGGATGAGACTGAAACACGCGCAGATAGGGGAAATACGTCTCGCGTCCGGGCAGATTGTCCGGCAGCTGCATCGTCTCCGAAATTTCGCGAAGCTGTGCGTTTGTCGCCTGCTTTTGATGTGGATTTCGCCGATGCAATTCATCCCGATGCAGCTGCAAAATCCAACAGTACAGTTCCTGCGCCGTCATCCGCGGGATATTCGGGATTTCCTTGTCGATTGCGCCGCTCCGGCACGCCGAGCAGTTCCCGCAGGGCGCGCTTTTCTGACCGAATGCGGCGGAGATTCCCTGCGATAGGCACGGTGCTTGCAGACAGAAGCGCAGCACGCGGCGGTACGGTCGCCATTCGCGCTGAATCAAGGCGTACTGCGTGAATGGGCGGTGTTTGTGCTGCACACGAATCTGCTGGCAGCGCGTGTGAAAGCGGAGCAAATCCGCCGGGGAGAAGAGCAGCAGCGCATAGGCGGTTTCTCCGTCGCGCCCCGCTCGGCCTGACTGCTGCACATAGTCAATCATGTTCGTCGGCAGGTGATCGTGCAGAATCAGCCGAATGTCAGGAATATCCACGCCCATGCCGAATGCGGATGTCGCCGTCACGACGCGGATGCGCCCGGACAGGTACGCCTGCACCACGCGGCTGCGCTCTTCGCGATTTAGCCCCGCATGATACGCCGCAGCGGGGATTCCAGCGCGGTTCAGCCGCTCTGCCAGTGATTCCGTCCGCGCGCGCAGTCGGCAGAACACAACCGCTTTGCCCGGAATTTTTTGCAGCGCGCGGAGAATTGCGTCTGTGACGTGCACCGTCGGCAGGACGCTGTAATGCAGATTCGGGCGTTCTACGGGCATGACGATGCGCTTCGGATGCCGCAGCCCCAGCGACTGTACAATGCCGCGCTGCAACTGCTTGTCGGCGGTTGCGGTCATGGCGCACAGCACCGGGCGGCGGGGGAGCGACGAGACGAACTGCCCAATCTGCTGATACGACGGGCGGAACGCGTCGCCCCATTGCACCACGCAGTGCGCTTCGTCCACGACGACCATCGCGGGAGGACGCTGCTGGCAAAGCGCGTGAATCTCCGGGTGATTCAGCCGCTCCGGCGCAAGAAAAGCAATCTTTGCCTGACCGCGCGTGAGCTGATTCAGCGCGTCGGCGCGTTCGGCGGGGGTCATCAGGCTGTCGAGATGGACGCTGGGGATACCCCTCTCCCGCAGGTGGCGAACTTGGTCGTGCATGAGGACAATCAGCGGCGAAATGACGACGGTCAACTCATCCATCATTAGCGCTGGAAGCTGCCAGCAGAGGCTTTTGCCTGCGCCAGTGGGCAGGATGCAGAGCAAATCCCGCCCGTCAAGCAAGGCGTCAGCCGCCTGCTCCTGACCGGGGCGAAAGCCGCTGACGCCGAAGGTATTGCGCAGAACCCTGCTGCATTGCTGTTTTCGAGCGGTGCGCATCAGAAGCTGCGTCCTCCGCCGCCGTGGGTTGCGCCGCTGGATGAAACATGCGTGCCGCTGCCATGACTGCTGCCGCCATGGCTGGACGACGGCGGGTCAGGGTGCTTGACGCGGGTGACGTGCTCGCGCACGAAGTGGCTGTCATTCCGGCTGAGTTTGACGCTCGCCAACCCGTTCAGGTCGTAGGAATAGGTGCTGCCCTTGAGGTTGTATTTTCCGTTCACGGACGCAATGAAGATGCCCATGACCGCCAGACCCGCAATTGCCGCAATGAGAATTTCCATGCCCGTCAGCGTGTTTTCCGGCTCATAGAGCTCGGTCAGACGTCTGCGGGTGACTTCATCGTAGCGGAACTGACCGCTTGTGCGACCTTGCTTCAGGTACTTCTCGGTCTGCTTCAGCACCTTGATGACGGACTGGCCGTATTCCTTATCCAGCATCTCGTCCCAGCCTGCGTCGAGGATGCCCTCTTCGCGCTCATCCGTGATGTAGTCAATCATCACGCCGCGCGTGCTGATCCAGCACTGCCGGTTGTGCATGTCGATGAGGTACAGCATCCCGGCGCGGTCGTCGCCCATCCCCAAACCGTTGTAATCGAAGTAGTCGTCCGCGTACGCCGTCGTCTGCCCACTCGGCACGTCCTGGCTTGTCAGCACGAACATATCCACCTGATACGCGCTTTCAATGCGGTCGCAAATGGCGCTGATTTCGGCGATTTCGTCCGCCGTGAACAACCCCGCGTCATCCTGCACCTGCGTGTCCGCGAGGGCGATGGTCAGCATGAGCATCATCAAAAGGAGAAACGCTGTCAGCTTCTTTACCACAGAATCGCACCTCCCAGACACAGCAGCCCGAACACGATGCCGCCAATCAGCGCGCCGACCGCGTACAGCTTGCCTTTGTTAATCGGCAGCTTGCCGCAGATGCGCCCCGTCTGCCCGTTCATCATGTAGTAGTAGGGCTCGCCGTCCGCGCGGTGCTTGTAGGTCAGCACCCATGCGGGCAGCAGCAGGTATTTCGTCTTGACAGAATCCGGCTCGAACTTCGCGCGGCCTGTCAGCGTGTTGTAGGGGTTCTCCACGCTGGTGAACATGCGCTCGGCGTATCCCTTCGCCTCCGTCACCATCGACTGCTTCGCCGCATCCTGCTCAATATCGCGCTTTTCCGCCAGAAAGCCGCTCAAATAGCCCGATTCGTAGGGCTTCACGTCCTCCATTTGATAGGGGTGGATGCCGTCGGACAGTTTGCCATCCGCCTTGGTCAGCGCCTTGCGAATCATCTGCCGGAACGTCAGCCGTCCTTCGCGGTGGACGGCGAAAATCCGCGTGATGGTGACGGTCTCCTTCGCGCCGTTGCGGATAGAGACGTTTGTGCCTTCGCCATCAAACGAGCCTTCGCCGGAAATATCGCACGACCAGTAGGGATAGTAGACGCCGGAAAAATCCTCCATCTGCGCCTGCGAGAAGAAATCCGGCTGTACGAAGCGCTTTTTGCTGATGAACGATTTGAACTCCGCCTCTGCCGCCTTTTTGTCCAGCTTGAAGGGAATCACGCCGTCGGGGCGGAACTCGTCGGTCAGACGGTCGTTCAACACAACGGGGGAGTGGCAGTAGTAGCATCGGGTTGCGGCGGTCGTCGTATCGGTCACGATTTCCGCGCCGCACATTTGGCAGTGATAGGAACGCAGCTCCGAATTGGGCTCCGCACTGCGGGCCTGTTCCGCTGCCTGCTGTCGCTGCTCGGACTGTTCCTTCAGCTCATTTTCAGCAAAGCTGCCGCCGCAATAAGGGCACTGGAAACGCTGCTTGACCGGGTCGAAAACCAAATAGCCGCCGCACGACGGACATTTGAACGAAATGACTTGGCTCATCCTTCATCCCTCTCCCTGTGAAAGAGCATGAACGCTCTTTTCATGCTGATTTTATTATACCATGCTTGGCGTTATTTCGCAAGATGCTCCTGACGCGCCCTTTCGCCCCGTCTGCGCGTTTTTTCCGCGAAAAATGTGCAAAATGCTGCATTTTCCCTTGACGGAAGACAGAAAACGTTGTATGATGATACTGGTTCAGTTCGTGTGCGTCAAGTGGATAGGGAGCGAGCCTTCCTTCATCCGCATGACTGCTTGTAAACGCTTACAAGCACGCGTAAGACCACAGAGAAAGGACGATGTGTCATGGAATTTTTGGAGAAGCTGTCTTTGGCTGGCCTCGTGCCGGTCATTGCTGTTAATGATGCGGACGACGCTGTGCCGCTGTGCAAGGCGCTGTCTGACGGCGGTCTGCCGGTGGCGGAAATCACTTTCCGCACGGCGGCTGCGGAGGAAGCCATCCGCCGCGTGCATGAAGCCATGCCCGATGTACTGCTGTGCGCGGGCACGGTGCTGACGACGGAGCAGGTCGACCGTGCGGTGAATGCTGGCGCGGCGGCGATTGTGTCCCCCGGTCTGTCTCCTGACGTGGTGAAGTACTGCGTGGAGAAGGGCATCCCTGTCTGCCCCGGCACGGCGAATCCGTCTGATGTGCAGATTGCGATTCAGTACGGCCTGAAGGCTGTCAAGCTGTTCCCGGCGGAAGCGGTCGGCGGCTTGAAGCTCATCAAGTCGATGGCGCCGGTGTACCCGGACATGAAGTTCATGCCCACGGGCGGCATCAACGAGAACAACATGCTCGACTACCTTGCGTTCGACAAGATTCTCTGCTGCGGCGGCTCCTGGATGGTGCCGAAGGACGCGGTGGCTGCGAAGGACTGGCAGCGCATCACTGACCTGACCCGCTCTGCGGTGGACAAGATGCTCGGCTTTGAAGTACGCCACATCGGTCTGAACTGCCCCGACGCGGAAAGCTCCATGGAGACGGCGAAGAAGATTTCCGCACTCATGGGCTGGCCCATCAAGGAAGGCAACTCCTCCAACTTTGTCGGCACGGGCTACGAGCTGATGAAGAAGCAGGGCCGCGGCACGAACGGTCACATCGCTATCGGTACGAACAGCGTTCCGCGCGCGAAGTGGCATCTGGAACAGCGTGGCTTCAAGTTCATTGAGGACAGCGCTGTGGTGAAGAACGGCAAGCTGATCGCCATCTATCTGGAAGACGAAATCGGCGGCTTCGCGTTCCATCTCGTGCAGAAGTAATTCATAGGCATCATTTGCCAGTATAAAATTAGGAGGAAAAATCCAATGGCTAAGGTTGTAACGTTCGGCGAAATCATGCTTCGCCTCAAGTCCCCGGCGTATGAGCGCCTGTTCCAGTCTCCCTCCCTTGAAGCGACCTTCGGCGGCGGCGAGGCGAACGTGTCTGTTTCTCTGGCGAACTACGGCATGGAAACCGCGTTCGTGACCGTGCTGCCCACCAACGATGTCGGCAATGCCTGCATCCGCGAACTGCGCGGCTTCGGCGTTGATACCACCAAGATTGTCCGCAAGGACGGCCGCATGGGCATCTACTATCTGGAAACCGGCGCTGTGCAGCGTCCCTCCAAGGTCATCTATGACCGCGCGGGTTCTGCCATCGCGGAAGCCAAGCCCGGCGACATCGACTGGGACAAGGCGTTTGAGGGTGCGACGTGGTTCCACCTGACCGGCATCACGCCTGCCATCTCTCAGGGCGCGGCGGATTTGTCTCTGGAAGCGGTGAAGGCGGCGAAGGCGAAGGGCATCCATGTGTCCTGTGACCTGAACTACCGCAAGAACCTCTGGAAGTACGGCAAGGACGCCAAGGAAGTCATGACCGAGCTGGTCAAGTACGTTGACACCGTTATCGCCAACGAAGAGGACTTCCAGAAGTCTCTGGGCCTGAAGGCGGAATCTCAGGGCGACGTGGAAGACGGCGCGCTGAACATCGAGAATTACAAGGCGATTGCGTCTCTGGCAATGCAGACCTACCCGAACATCAAGCGCGTGGCGATTACCCTGCGTGAGTCGAAGTCTGCCAACCACAACGACTGGTCTGCCTGCCTGTACAACGGCAAGGACTTCTTCCTCTCCCGCAAGTACGCCATCACCGATATCGTTGACCGCGTGGGCGGCGGCGACTCCTTCGGCGGCGGCCTGATTTACGGCCTGAACACCTACGCGGACGAAAAGACCGCGCTGGAGTTCGCTGTGGCGGCATCCTGCCTGAAGCACACGATTCTGGGCGACTACAACCGCGTCTCCGTCTCTGAGGTCGAGAGCCTGATGAAGGGTTCCGGCACGGGCCGCGTGCAGCGCTAAGCGGCGGTGGGCGAGGAACGAAGGAACGGCATCCGCATTAGAAAGCTGTTGATTTTCAAACATACCCTTTCTAAACGTGGAAGTTTGCGATTTCGTTTGATTTGATTTCAAAATCCTCTTGACACGGCGATTCCTCCTGCTTATAATGAAAGGCAGGGGGAGATGCTCCTGGGGTGTCTGACAGCACGCTGGTTTTCCCCACATTTCAACAAATGGAGTCCGGGTCTATGTTCGGCTATGTCATGCCCCCGTTGCAAAACGCCAGGGGAAGGCAGATGCAGACGGCAGGACACCTACCTGCTTTAACAGCGGGTGAAAAGCATGCAGTGCATCGTCACTCTGGGAGCATCTTTTCTATTTGATGTGTCTGCGCAGGAGGCAGAGGTGAGAGCCTCTGTCTCCTTTTTTGCGCGACCGCAGAGCTGCATTGTTTCCAAATCTGCACATCCTGATTCGGAGACAAGCGAAGGTGGACGCTGCCTGCAGGCGGCGCTGCTCCCCCAAAGCACATCAGGAGGACAAAAATGTACTATATTGTTACGGATTCTTCCACTGACATGCCGCAGTCTTGGGTGGAGGCACAGCATGATTTCCACATCGTGTCGCTTTCCTGCACGATCAATGGCGTTTCCTCCGTTCCGGGAACGTCGGAAGTGGCGAAAAAGGAGACTTATCGTCAGCTCCGCAGCGGCGTGGTGATTAAGACCTCCGCTGTCAATACCGCGACGTGGGAGGAATGCTTCCAGAAGCTGCTGGACGAGGGTCAAGATGTCCTTTGCATTGCGTTCTCCAGCGGACTGTCCGGCACTTATGCCGCCGCAGCGGACGCGGCGAAGGAACTTGCGCCGAAGTACCCGAATCAGAAAATCATCGTGATTGACAGCCGATGCGCGTCGGCAGGCGAGGGTCTGCTGGTGCATTATGCGCTGCAGAACCGCGAACAGGGCATGCCCATCGAGGAGAACGCAAAGTGGGTCAAGGAGCATATTCAGCACCTGATTCACTGGTTCACCGTCGATGACCTGATGTTCCTCTATCGCGGCGGCCGCCTGTCTGCAACCAGCGCGGTTGTCGGTTCGCTCGTGCGTATCAAGCCGATTATGCACGTTGATGAGGAAGGTCATTTGGCAGTTGTGGAGAAGGTGACGGGTCGCCGCCGCAGCATCCGCATCCTTGCCAACCGCGTCAAGGAGCATATCGTCAACCCGGAAGGGCAGATGATTTTCATCAGCCATGGCGATTGCGAGGATGAGGCGAACGCGCTGGCGGACATCATCAAGGCGGAAATTCCCGGCATTGCGGGCGTTCTGGTGACGTATGTCGGCCCAGTCATTGGCTCCCACTCCGGCCCCGGTACGCTGGCGATTTTCTTCCTCGGCGACCACCGCTGAGCGCCATCGTAGAAAGGAAAGTGTATGAATTTCCCTGCTTTCTCGTTTCCACATCTGCCGGGACGCAACGACCCCTGCTGGTGCGGGAGCGGCCGCAAATACAAGAGTTGCCACTGTGCGTTTGACCAGCAGATTGCATCGCTGGCGGCACAGGGGCACATCGTTCCGACGCATAAGATGATTAAAACGCCGGAGCAGATTGAAAAAATCAAGGAAAGCTGCAAAATCAATATTGCCGTGCTGGACGAAATAGGAAAGCAAATTCATGAGGGCATGACGACGGCAGAAATCGACGACATCGTGTCCACCATGACGCGCGATATGGGCGGCATTCCCGCGCCGCTGAACTATGAGGGCTACCCGTACAGCGTCTGCACGTCAGTGAATGATCAGGTCTGCCATGGCTTCCCGTCGAAGAACGTTGTGCTGAAATCCGGCGACATCATCAATGTGGACTGCTCGACCATCCTGAATGGCTATTTTTCCGATTCCTCCCGCATGTACTGCATCGGCGACGTCAGCGACGAAAATCGCAAGCTCGTGCAAGTGACGAAGGAGTGCGTCGAACTGGGCTTGGCGCAGGTGAAGCCGTGGGGCTTCTTGGGCGACGTTGGGCAGGCGGTCAACGACCATGCCCGCGCGAACGGCTACCGCGTCGTGCGCGAAATCGGCGGCCACGGCTGCGGGCTGGAGTTCCACGAAGACCCGTGGGTCAGCTATGTTACGAAGCGCGGCACGGAAATGGCGCTTGCTCCCGGCATGATTTTCACCATCGAGCCGATGGTCAATATGGGTACGGACGAGGTTGGAACGCATCCGGGCAACACCTGGGAAATCTTCACGGCAGACGGCAAACCGTCGGCGCAGTGGGAAATCATGGTGCTTGTGACGGATACGGGTCACGAAGTGCTGTCTTGGTAAGCGGCTTCACCGCATATTCAGAAAAATCCCTGCATCACGCAAACGGTGCAGGGATTTTCTTATGCTTGCAATAATCGCGCCAGCAGCAGCGCCGTGTCGTCCATCTCCTGCGCCGTGTTGTAAAGCCCCGGCGAGAAGCGAATCGCGCCGCTTTGCAGCGTTCCCAGCCACGCGTGGACGGCCGGCGCGCAGTGAAGCCCCGCACGCACGGCAATATCTGCTGCGTCGAGCGCATCCGCCAGCGCCCCGCCGTCATGCCCCGGCACGACAATGCTCGTAATCGCCATATGCGCCTGCCCATCGTCGCAGAGGATGCGCACGCCGGGAATCTCCCGCAGCCGCGCACGCAGGCGGTCGCACAGCGCCAGCTCGTATTCCTCGATTTCCGCCCGGTGCGCCCGCACGAATTTCACCCCCGCGTACAGCCCCGCTATGCCGGGTAGGTTCACCGTGCCGCTCTCGTAGCGGTCGGGCAGCATGTCCGGCTGACGGACGCTCTCGCTCATCGAGCCGGTTCCGCCAAGCAGCAGCGGTTCAGGGTTCATGCCGTAGCCCAGCACAAGCAGTCCCGTGCCCTGCGGCCCCAGCAGCCCTTTGTGCCCCGGCATTGCCACCATGTCTGCGCACAGCACGTCTGGCGAAACGTCCGCCATCCCGGCCGTCTGCGCCGCATCCACCAGCAGGGGAACGCCGCGCTCCCGGCAGACCGCGCCCAGCTGTGCAATCGGCTGAATCAGCCCCGTGACGTTGCTGGCGTGGGCGATAATCACCAGTGCGGTTTTGCGGCTGATGACGCGGCGAAGAGAAGCAGGGGACAGGATACCGCGTTCATCCGGCGCAAGCATATGCACCGTGATTTCCCCGCGCGAAACGTAGCGGTCGAGCAGCCGCATGACAGCGTTGTGTTCCGCGTAGGAGCAGATGACCTCGTCGCCGCGCCGCAGCGTGCCGGAAATGGCGAGATTCAGCGCTTCGGTGCAGTTTGCGGTGAACAGAATTCGCTCCGGATGATGCACACCCAGCAGCCGTGCGGCTTCCTCCCGGCAGTGCTCCACCACCCGCCCAGCGCGCAGTGCCAGCCGATGCCCGCCGCGTCCGGGATTCGCGCCCATCTTCTCCTCTACGCCCGCCATCGCCCGAATGACCTCCGGCGGCTTCGGGAAGCTCGTCGCGGCATTGTCCAGATAAATCATCGACGCATTTCCTCCATCGTCCGCGAACCTCGGCGGGCGTTTTTTCATATTATTCTAATGGCGAAAAGGAGGCGGTAGAACCGATGAGGGAGGAGTTTTGCATTGCGGCGTTCCGCTCGCGGCAGCAGGTGATGGCGTTTGAACGCGATTTGCGCCAGCACGGGGTGCGTGCGTCGGTGATGATTACGCCGCGCGCGGTGGCGATGGGGTGCGGGCTGAGCGTCCGCATCGAGCGGGAGGATTTGCGCCGCGCCGTGCAGGTGTATCGGGCGACGAATCCGGGCAATCTGATTGGCTTCTATGACGTGTGGCAGGAGCCGACAGGGCGGACGACTGTGCGCCCGGCGGGGATTGAGTAACGAAAAGCGCCGCCTGATTTCGCGATGAGACCAAGCGGCGCTATTGTTATGCAATTGTACCTTTTAGTGCAGTTTCCGGCACACCTTGATGATTTCCTTGCCCGTGACGGTCGTTTCCTGCCCAAGCGCGTCGTGACCGTCCTTCATGCGGCGTGTAATGAGCAGCGTGTCGTCATCCGGCGCTTCGATGTCGCAGTAGCCGAGGCGCAGCAGATCGGATTCCTGCCGATGGCGCAGCTTGTTCGCGACGTATTTCTGCAGCGACTTGTCTTCGCGCCCCCACGGGAAGGCGCGGCGATTCCACGGGTCGTGGCAGCCGGTCAGCCCAACTTCGTCCCCATAGTACACCGTTGCGCAGCCCGGCAGCGCGCACAGCAGGTCGATGCAAAGCTTGTAGCGCCTCACAGCTAACTCGTACTCTTCCACGTTCAGGTGGACATGCTGCTGATCTGCCTTGCTAAGTTCCTGACATTCGCGTCCAGCAAGGATGTTCAGCGCACGGCAGCGGTCGTGGCTGCCGACGAGGTTCATCAGCGCGTAACGGAACTGCGCCGGGTAAACTTCCTCCTGATGGTGAATCAGGCGCACAAAGGTGCTGGCGGACGTTTTGCCCATCACAAAGTTGAGAATCGCCTCGCGCACGGGGTAGTTCATCACGCTGTCGAGCGTGTCGCCCGTGCAGTAGCAGCGCGTTTCGCCGTAAGCAACCTTGTTGCTCGCGTCCTCCCACACTTCGCCCAAGACAACGGCTTCCGGGTCAGCGGCCTTTGCGGCGGCGCGCAGCTTGCGCAGGAAGTCCACCGGCAATTCGTCCGCCACATCCAGCCGCCAGCCGCAGCTGCCCGCCTCAATCCAACGCGGCACAACACCCTCGTGCGGCTGGAACATGAACTTCTGGTATTCCGGATTGTCCTTGCGCAGCTCCGGCAGGGAGAGAATGCC